>OJIO01000748.1_pt1 | contig 18208 bp, 18 predicted proteins | sample 1595621 | NCBI WGS metagenome assembly OJIO01 (sample SAMN05416776, study PRJEB24817) | seawater metagenome | isolation source: Sea water | place: Canada:Atlantic | collected 2013-07
AAATATCGCCAAAAGAAACATTTTTAGTGTTGAGGAGTTTTCGGAGTGGACTCATCTTTGTATAAATCAATTCATAAAATCCATGAGAACTTTCCTTGTGTTTATTGTAATATCATTTGTGGTATCATCTTGTACTTGGTTGAAGGAGCATGAATATGAGGGAGATTATTCTGATTACGACTATCCTTCATCTAAAATGAGTAATGGGATACCTAGCGAACCTGGGAAGTGCTATGCGAGATGTTTGGCACAAGATCAATATGAGTCAGATAGTATCTACATTTTAGAATATTCTGGTCTAAACCCTACCGAAATATTAGGTGTAGTATATAAAACAGTAACAACAGCACCTGCATCTACTAAATAGGAGAAGAAAAAAGCGGATGAAAATTGTCTTTCCGCTAACCCCGAAGATTGTTTGGTTTGGTGTTTAGTGAATGTACCGGCGGAAACTGTAGATTTTTATGTAGTTACTGACACAATATTAGTTAAAGACTTTATTGTTAAGTCGATAAATCAAAGCGTATTAATAAAATCTGGAGGGTTTACAGAATGGAAAGAAATAATATGTGCAGCGGATGTAACACCTCATCTTTATAAGGAAATCCAACTTAAGTTAAAGGAAGCTGGGTTTAATATAGAAGTCACTGGTGTTGTGAGTAAAGAAACAAAAGCGGCATTGGTCAAATTTCAAAGGGAAAATGGATTACCTGTGGGAGCCTTGGATATTGAAACTTTGCATGCACTAGGTTTGGATTTTTAGGATCTAAATCTTCATAGAATCAACGAGCTATCATTCTTTAGCAGATGAATCAAAAATTACTGAAGTCCAGGAAAAAATGCATCTTTAAAGTGATCTATCGTTTGATATGCAGGATTGTGATAAATAATAGCAATCACATCAAATCGAATTTCCCAGTCATGTCCAGTTTCTTCCATGTAAGCATTTGCGGCATCTATCATAAGTGCACGTTTGCGATCAGTAACAAAAGATTCGGGTCTGCCGAAGTAATCATTTGATCTGGTTTTTACTTCAACAAAAATGAGCACTTCGTCTTTTTTGGTAATAATATCAATCTCCGATCTACGATATCTCCAGTTTACCTCAATAATTTGGTATCCTTTTTTTAATAAGAAGTTTGTAGCGATTTCTTCTCCTTTTTTACCTAATTCGAGATGATTTGACATTTTCTTAGTGTATACTTAACAATAAGTAAGTTGTATTATAAAAAGTTTATATATTTTTACAGCCATTAATAATAACCAGTTAGATTATTAAATCGGTTACTTAATATTCAAATAAACGAAAATATAGAATAGTATGATGGATAAGTTGATAGAAAGGTTTCCAGCTCAGTTGGCAGAATCTTTGGAAATAGGTGAAGCGGCTACTATTACTGCACCAGAAAAAACGATAAATAAAATATATGTTGCTGGTCTTGGTGGATCAGGAATCGGTGGCGACTTTGTTGCAGAGATGGTAGCAGACGAATGTAAAGTACCATACTTAGTAGGCAAAGGTTATGGAATACCAGCATATGTAGACGAAAACACATTGGCCATCATATCTTCTTATTCTGGAAATACAGAAGAAACTTTAAGTGCTTTTGATCAAATAGAAAAGACAGGAGCAAAAGTAATTTGTATAGCTTCAGGCGGTAAAGTTATCGCACGAGCGAAAGAAGCGGGTTACGATTATATTTTAGTGCCTGGAGATTGGCCTTCTCCTAGAGCATGTTTAGGATTCTCTTTGGTCCAACAGATTTTTGTATTGCAGAAGCTAGGGTTTATCACTTCTGCTATATCAAGCCAGATCAAAACTGCTATCGATGTAATCAAATATGACCAAGACGATATCAAAAAAGAAGCGCTTGCAATAGCAAAAAAATTATATGGTAAAACGGCAGTCATCTATACTACTGATAGGATGGAAAGTGTAGCAATGAGACTGAGACAACAAATCAATGAAAATGCTAAGTTACTTTGTTGGCATAATGTGATCCCAGAAATGAATCACAATGAGTTAGTGGGTTGGAAAGCAGACAGACAAGATGTGGCAGTATTGTATATGAGAAATAAGGATGATCACAAAAGGAATGCTACACGCATTGACATCAACAAAGAAATCATTTCAAAGCTTTCTGCGTCAGTAACTGAAGTGCACTCAAAAGGGCAATCATTACCTGAAAAAATGCTTTATCTAGTCAACTTAGGGGACTGGGTAAGTTGGTTTATGTCTGAGATGCACGGAGTAGATAGTATAGAGGTAGATGTTATTGATTATCTAAAGGGAGAATTAGCAAAAGTATAGTACATTTGCATCCATAATCAGACAACTTTTGTCTGTATCTGATATATGGGGTATAAAAAGAAAAAAAGAAAAAAAGAAAGTAACAATGGTAAGTACATCTTACCATTGTTACTTTTTCTTGTGACCTCTTGGTCTATCATCTCAAGTGTTAAAGATAAAAGCCCAACTGCTCTGATAGCAGATGCATATGGATGGATCTTAGGCAAAGAAGTTTCAAACCCCAATAAAGCGGAATTAAAGGTTATCATCGATCAGAAATCCTACTTGATTGATAGTCTATCCAACACCATAGAAGAACTTCAAGACAAGAGTCCGTATCGTACTGCTATAGTCAATACGACAGCAAATGAACTAAATCTTAGGTCTCAACCAAATTTATCATCTGAAGTAGTTATAAAAATCCCAGACAGTAGTGCAGTCAAAATTTTATATTTTGATGAAGAAGTATTGGTTTTAGAAGGGGAAACAGGAAAATGGTGCAAAATCAGATACGCTGACAAAGAAGGATGGGTTTGGGGTAATTATTTGTTATTGGAGTAATTGATTTTGCGACTATTCCTATTTAAATGACATTTATAATCCGAAAAACCTGAAGGGTTTTATAAAGAATCCATTGAGAAATATCAAAAAGCAAATGAAAACGAGGCGAGTAATTATTCTATCTCTTGTATTAATGCAATCCATTTTCAATCTATCCTATTCTCATTGCGCTCTACTATTAAATGTATTTAGTTAGGAGTATTTTTTAATTAGTTTAAGAAATCTTCATCCTTTAAAAAAGATTGCCAGTCTTCATCTTCAAGAATAAAATCTATTTCAATAACATTATTCTTCAAACTTCTCTCTAGGAATTTCAATGCTTCTTTTTTATTTCACTCAACTGCTAATATTAATGCATTCATCGAATTTCAAATCATAATAGTAGAAAAATTATACACATCAATTACAATTGATTTAATTTTATTTTCATGACAAAAATCTACTCTCATCTTCCTAGTTGGTCTATATTTCGTTTAAAAACAGTTCTATTTATATGCCTTTGCATACTTTTATCAATTGGCAATGCACAATCCCAACAAGGTCTAAAGGCTGAATATTATGATGGCACAAATTTTAACCGATTGGTGGCTACTAAATATGTAGACAATATTGATCAAAGCTGGTATGATAAGCCGCCAGCTGAGGGCATGGATCCATATGAATGCTCTATTCGATGGACAGGTAAACTCAAAACAGCAAAGCCAGGAACCTATACTTTCTCAGCTCAAGTAGATGATGGCATTAGAGTCTGGATAGATGATCAGCTAATAATGGATCAATGGGATCTTAATGACGTGGGTGTTTTCAAAGGGACGACAGATCTCGTGGCGCATAAGGAATATGACCTTAAAGTAGAATACTTCAATGGAATGTTGGAAGGCGAAGTTCGATTACTTTGGAAGAAGAATAAAGAAGACCCGAGTTGGCACGAAAGGGTGTTTGGAGATGATATTGAATTCACAGTGATTCTAGCTGAGAATTTTCTATCACCTACCGAAACTATTAAAATTGACATTGAGCCTGAAGTTAAACCTAAGAAAATAGTAAAGCAAACTCCTCCCAAAAAGAAACCGAAACCAATCCAAGTTAAAAAAGAAAACACGGTAAATAAACCTCATCAAAATACGGTAATACGACAACCAAAAGAGGTTAAAAAAACAGAGATTGCAAAACCTATTGTAAGTGCTAAAGTGGCGGAGAAATTCATTCCCAAAAATGTACAATTCGAAAAGGGGAATACGAATATTCTGGAATCATCTTACGAAGAATTGGATGCTTTTATCAAATTTTTGCTAGATCATCCACTACTAGAAGTGAAGGTTGAAGGACATACAGATGTAGTTGGAGATGCTGAATTGAATCTAAAACTGTCAAAAGATAGGGCCATAATGATATCAGAATATCTCACAGACAAAGGTGTGGCAAATGATCGGATTGAAACGGAAGGTTTCGGAGGGAGTCAACCCTTAGTGATCCCAATAAAAGGGAAGTATCATCCTGCTAATCGGCGTGTTATATTTATATTGGAGGGCTTATAGGAAAGTATAAGCCTAACGCTAGACCGTACTCTTTTCCTATTTAGTGGTAAACATCCATTTGAAAAAAAAATAGAAATACTTCATGAAATTTAGTGTTATTTAATCTAAAGTTGCTAAAAAAGGGCAGTAAAAAATCATTTAGCTTCCTTTCCTATATTCCAATGGAGTCATTCCTTCTTCTTTTGAAAAAAGTCGGGAGAAGTATGCAGGATCTTCGAATCCAAGATCGTAAGCGATTTCTTTTACATTTTCAGTGTTATATTTTAGAGCTCTTTTTGCTTCTATAATTAGCCGTTCTCTTATCACTTTTGTAGGCGTTGGGTAGCCAAGCGCATTGAGTTTTTTGGTAAGTGATTTTGGGGAGATGAATAACTGGGCTGCATATTCACTTACTGAATGTATAGTGCGAAATTGTTTGTCTACCAAAGCAATAAAGTCTATAACAGTTTGATTTTTTTTATGCGTTTCTACCCCTTTTGATAATTCTTGTTTATCAATATGTCTAAGAGTTTGTATCATAAACATTCTAAGATACGTCTCAAGCATCTCTCTATGAGCATTGCCAGGATTCTCAAATTCCATGATTAGATTGTCTATGAGAGAAGAGAAAATTGGGACGTCAGATTGAGGAATTGAAACACCAGTAGCACGGTGCACATTATTGAAGAGGAGACCATTGCACGCGATTTCTTTCCCATGTGTTTCTACACAATAGAATTCTTTATCAAAAGATATTTCATAAGCTAATTTTACTTTTTCATTTCTAACTGAAAATATTTGACCTGGAGAAATACAAAATACTCCAGACCCTTCGATATCAAATGTGGTAAAATCAATATCATATGTACCGCTCCCATCCTCAATCCAGTAAATCTTGTAATAATCGCTGACTTGATTTTCAATAGCCGAACAATGAATATCTACACTGATCCTATTGACTGCAAAATGTGGATGATGTTCCAGTACATTTTTGTCTTTATATTTATAGTTACTTATGGTACGAATTGACATGTTGTATTTTCTATTGGAAGTGATTTAAAAACGTAGGTTAAAATGATTTGTATACGCTTGGTTATCAATTTGAAGCGATTTTTAAGAAGCATAGCCATAGCTACGCGACGAAAAATTGGGAAAACTTGATAATCAATGATATGCAAAGGAATTAACATTATGTTTTTAAAACACTTCAATAGCTGCTCAGTGCCCTGAGTGGCTATTTTTTTAGCCCGAAGTTATCTGGGCTAGTTATTTTTGGATTTTCCATAGAATAATGGAATAAAATTTGTCGTTATTATTTCCGAACAAAAAATTAACACGTATTAACCATTTTCGATTTGCCGTTTTACTCGGGATCAGTATATCATTAACTAATTACTCCAAAGAGTCAAATGTTAAGGAAGTAGATACTTTAGAAAGTATATTCTCTATTGCAAGGAGCGATATTGATCAATTTGATAATAGTACCTTTGTTGTCCACCTATAGATTTATTGATGGCCATAAAAGATGATCTCGGAAGTAGAGATTGGTTTCAGTCAAGTTATTCTGATATCTACGATAGATATGGAGCGATAAGATGGAATTATGCATATTTTAGTGTGAATGATGAGCATCGATATTTAGTAAGTCTTCCTTTCGTGGATTCTGATCATACGATATTGGGAATCATGTTTGTGCAAGGTCACGATGATCATTATGACTATTCATTTAGATCTAGAAACCAACTATTCGAAGTAGCTATCGATGAAAATTATGAATACGAAGATGCGATAAGTAATATAGCACTGCTGACCCTTAATTCTCTTGAAATCTCACGTAATCATGTTGTGATCGATCAGTATAATAGTTTTGCTAGAAGTTTCAGTGAATACGCTATGTCTATTTCTACACCAAGAACCTACTTTACTACTTGGACTACTATAGAATGGGCAGGTACATATGAAGGATTTCCAATTGCTGAATATGCAGAATTTAAGGCTTTAGTGCCATGTGGAGTTGGCGGCGGCGGTACTCCGTTGGATGATTTTTTTAGTGAAGATAATAACCCAGATAATAACTCTGGTGGTAATACTAACAACAACCACAATGAAGACAGAGAAATAATTATTGCAGAGATAGATAATTTGTTAGCAAATCTGGAAGAATGTGATAAAATTACGATATCAGCGGAGGCAAAGGAGTTAATAGCAGATCAAGCGAATATAATGGATCCATGTCAACCAGATAAAACAGTACAGGAGTTGATAGAGGAATTGATTACTTTATTTGTTTAAATAAAGAAGGTATTAATGATGCAGGCAATGAGATAACGGATTTTAATAATATTGATGTGACTGATGGGATTATTGATGAGGATGATGTGTCTAAGATTTTGTCTGGTGTTGAATGGATAAAAACGAATTTAACAGATGAAAGGTTGAAGTGTATTTTTGATAAACTTATGAAAGATGAAAATGAAATATGGTGCTCAACATTCAAAAACTTTATTGGTAAAGCCTCAGAAGGGCTATGGGTTCAAAATAGCGATGAATTGGGAGCATATGCACAGGCTACAAATTTTTCAAACTTAGGCTTTTTTCAAATTATTTTTAATGAAAACCAAATGGCTGATCATTGTGAAATAACCATTATCGGAGCATTTTTACATGAAGGAATCCATGCGGAAATGTTTAGGCAATTAAATAATCCAGATATCGATCCAAATGATCTTCCATTAATTTGGGATATTTATGATGAAACAATATCTGATCATGATAATATGTCTTCTTTTTATATATTAAATTTGATAGAAGCCCTTCGTTCAATATACGGCAATGAATATACCGATTTGGAATATGAAGCTATAGCTTGGCATGGATTAGGAAACATTAACGGTGAAGAAGTTAATACGAGTGCTTGGACAGACTTAACTAAAGAGAAGCAAGATATTTTAATTGATGCTTTTGAAACCCTAAATAAAGATTGTCAAGACGATGAATGTAAATAAAATAGTTCTCATTTTGTTAATAGCATTTGCATATGGTTGTCAGGAAAAAAACATACCAGTTCCTGATGGTATTTACTATAGTTATAACAATCATAGTTTAGTTCGCTTTCAAAATGATTCACTCACACTTATTGAGGACAGTCTATCCGGTATTTGCGAAACATTTGTTTTGAATAATGGAATATATAAGGGCATTACTAGAGGTGCTTCAGTATATGTATTAAATAAGGGATCAAAAATATTAGTGCGTAAAGAAAATAGTAACAGCAATGAGTATGTTCATCAAATTGTTCCTAAATGGGATAGTATTCAACTATTGAATAAACGTCGTAAGACAAGGTGGACAAAGTTATTTGATGATAAGAAAGATGGACAATATTCTGATTCAGATATTGCCTGTATAATTTCTCTAAAAAAAATTCAAATGACACCCATACAAACTACTGATCAAAACCCTTTACAAATGATGTTATTTAAAGATGGTGAAATATTTACTTCGGAGGGTTCAGTAAATTGGATCTGTTTAGATGTTTTTAATCCTTCATAGAATTTTACCAAGAAACAAACATCTATAAAATAGATCTTGTGATCTCTATTTTCAAATCAAATTGGGATGAGAATGTTACGAACTTCACTTAATCTTGCAATTATTTTGCTGTTTTGCTGTTTTATGGTTCTTCTCAGTAATTTTTAATGTACTAAACAATCAATTTTATCTAGGTTCAGACGGCAAATACCCTATTGATTGTAATTGGTGATATAGATTTAGGAAAAGTAATCTGTGTTCACAATTCATCCAATTCCTGGGGATGCCAATAATGAGCTGAATAATCCACAACCTTCCAGTTTTTGATCTTTATTCCCTCTAATTCCAACCTAACCTGCATCGTTTCTGGAGTAGGGAATGCATTTCTTCCTGACAGTTCACCTTTACTATTGAGCACTCGATGAGCTGGGATACTGTCATCCATAAAATCGATCTGTTTCAATGCCCAACCTACCATTCTTGCTGAGCCTAGATGGAGATAATCGGCAATAGAACCATAGGTACTAAACTTACCAACAGGAATTTGGCGAGTGATATCGAAAACTTTTTCGTAGTAAGACATATTTATTTCTTTCAGTGTTGTTATTGATACACTCCTACAAATTTAGCAAATCAAACAAATAGAAATATCTTTGCACTATGGAAAGACACGAAATAAAGAGAACTGATGTAAACGAACTAGGAGAATTCGGACTGATAGATCACCTTACGGTGGATACAGATGTCAAAAGATCTTCTACCTTGAAGTCAATAGGAGACGATGCAGCAGTGCTTAAAAATCAAAATGAAGTCACTGTGGTATCTACGGATATGTTGGTAGAAGGGATCCATTTTGATCTTATGTATACTCCGCTGAAACATCTCGGTTACAAAGCTATCGTGGTCAATCTATCTGACATATGTGCTATGAATGCGATCCCATCTCAAGTAACAGTATCATTAGCGATATCAAATCGATATTCTGTCGAAGCATTAGAAGAACTGTATGAAGGGATCAATCTTGCTTGTAAAATGTACAATGTAGATCTAGTAGGAGGTGATACGACATCTGTAAATAAAGGAATGGTGATCAGTGTAACTGCAATTGGACAAGCAAAAGCGGATGATATTGTATATAGATCAGGCGCTAGAGTTGGAGACATCATATGTGTTACAGGTGACCTGGGAAGTGCATATTTAGGATTACAAATTTTAGAAAGAGAAAAACAAATCTACAAGGAGTCTCCCGAGATCCAACCAGATCTCGGAGAATTAGACCATATTGTAGGTCGTCAGTTAAAACCAGAAGCAAGAATGGACTCTGTAACACATATGGCTAAAGTAGGTCTAAAACCAACATCGATGATAGATATAAGTGATGGTTTGGCTTCAGAACTGTTCCACATTTGCAAGCAATCTAATGTAGGAGCATATGTAGAAGAAGCAAAAATATCAATCCATCCACAGGCGGAAGAACAAGCCATCGCATTTGGGATCAATCCTATCACATGTGCTCTTAATGGAGGGGAAGATTACGAGCTCTTATTTACTGTTAGTCCGGATGACCTAGAGAAAGTAAAATATATGCCGGATGTATTTCTGATAGGTGAGATAGTACCAAGTGGAGATGGTATAACATTGCATACCACAAGTGGGAATGTGCACCCTCTAAAATCACAAGGTTGGAATCACTTTGATGAAGATGAATTAGATGATTGAAATTGAAAGTAAAATGGAATACTGTTCCAATTTAATTACTAGTTTTGATTACCGAAAAGGATAATATCGAATGAGCAAATTTGTAGTAAGTGCCAGAAAATATAGACCAACTGCTTTTGATGAAGTAGTAGGGCAGATGCATGTGGCTAAGACATTAAAAAATGCACTTCAAACGGAGCAGTTAGCTCATGCATTTTTGTTTTGTGGTCCTAGAGGTGTAGGTAAAACTACCTGCGCGAGAATCTTAGCAAAAGTTATCAATTGCGAGAATCCAAAGAATAAAGTTGATCCTTGTAATGAGTGTAGTTCATGTCAATCATTCAATGATAATGCATCGTTCAATATCATAGAGCTGGATGCTGCATCTAATAACTCAGTAGAGCACATCCGAACTTTAATCGAACAAGTAAGATTCCAACCTCAACAAGGAACACATAAAGTATTTATCATTGATGAGGTACATATGCTATCTTCTCAAGCCTTCAATGCGTTTCTGAAGACATTGGAAGAGCCGCCTCCCTATGCAATATTTATTCTTGCGACCACTGAGAAGCACAAAATCATACCAACAATACTTTCTAGATGTCAGATTTTTGATTTTAAGCGAATACAAGTGGCAGATGTAGTAAAGCAACTAGAGCACATATGTATTCAAGAAGGAAAAACAGCTGATCCAGAAGCACTGCATCTCATCGGGCAGAAGGCAGATGGAGCAATGAGAGATGCGCTATCTATTTTTGATAAAATAGCAAGTGCTTCGGGTGAACATATTACATATAAAGATGTGATTGCTAATCTTAATATCTTGGATTACGAATATTATTTCAAAGTTGTAGATGCATTTTTAAGAGAGGATTTGAGTGATGTGCTCTTGATTATGGATGAGATCATGAGATCAGGGTTCGAGCCAGATCAATTGATCCAAGGATTGGCAGATCATATGCGGGATCTTTTAGTATGTAAAGATGGACGTACACTTGGATTATTAGATGTATCTGAATCTTTGAAGACTAGATATCAACATCAAGCGGCATTGACAAGTAAGTCAGTACTTTTAACAGGTTTAGATATTCTGAATCAATGTGATGTTACGCTTCCAAGATCTAAGAATAAACGACTCTACACAGAAATAGCTTTGAGCAAGATTAACTTTGCTAATCGTGCAATCGAGGCAAATTTAATGTCACCATTGGGAAGCGCTGAAAAAAAAACTGAAATTGTAATTGAATCGAAAAGTATACCTGAATCTAGTGCTCCTATAAAAAAACTAGAACCGACTCCTGCTGCTGTGGATCCTGTTCAAAGTCAGGAATTAGGTAGTCAAGTAGCTCAAGAGCACTCTCCAGAAACGGTAACTCAGTCACAAAATCCAAAAAGTGAAGAAGCGGCAGATGTAATACAGAATACTGTACCTGCGTCTCAAGTTGTTCCACAAAAACCAATAGAAAATCAAGCTCGTCCGATAGAAAATAATCAACAAAATAAAGAGGAAGCACCTGCCCTTACTCAAGAACCTACTCCAACGTCAGAATCTATATCGAGTCCAAAAAAAGAATCAGTAACGGATGAATTACTTTCATTTGGTAAACCAAGCGGTATAGATGATATACTTGCTTCTGTAGTACAAGAGGAAGCTCAAATTGAAGAGTTAAGAAAAGGTTTAAATCAAGAAACAGTGCAAAAAATATGGTCTGAGTATGGATCTACACATGAGTCTCCAAGTACAAAAGCGATGTTGGAAATGGCTATTTTGGTATTGGAGGGAAAAACTATTCATATAACAGTGCCAAGTAATCACTATAAAAATATGGTTATAGAGGAAGATCCTCTAAAAGAGTTACTTCGTACTAAATTAGGGACACCAGATCTAATGATGAAGCCGATAGTGGATAGGTCTGCTTTTCCAGATATCTCCTTAGAAAAGCCAAAAGTACTTATGTCTGCCAAAGAAAAGTATCAATACTTAGGAGAAAAACACCCGTCATTAAGAACCTTAGTTGAAAAGTTAGAATTAAGACCTGATACAGGAGGAGAGCATTAGTTCTTATACCTAATAGTTTGTCTAAATATATTCGATTATTTTAGCACTTGAATTCGATTAAAATTATGAGAACTATTAAACTTGTTTGTTTGCTTTTATGCACATCATATTTATGTGCCCAGTCTCCATATGTGCTACCGGGAACATTGACGGATGAGATAGCTGATCGATGGGAAATCCTCTATGATTTTGATCATAATTTTTTTTCTACCCAAAGAAACCGAGCAAGAAAGGATATAAATTGGTTAGCACATTGTCTTAACAGCCAGGATTTTAGAAATGCAAAATCAATAAACATCAGTAATCTGGATGGGTATGATATCAATTATATTCTTAATGATAATGCTGAATTTGATTTAGAAAGTTATTATTCGGAAATCAAAACTTCTAAGACTAAAGAGAAAGTATATGACAGTACTGGAGTGTTCTATTATTTGGAGAAAAAAGAAGAAAATATCGAAGGGACTCAGTTCAATGAGAAGAAACCTATCTTAAAGTATTTTTATAAATCTAGTGCCAATTTTTTTGAAATTCACAACGATAATTTTGATTTCATTGTAAATCCTATTCTTAATCTTAGATATGGGAATGCTTTTGATGATGCTAATGTAATATTTCAGAACACCCGAGGTGTAGAGATGCGAGGATTGATTGATAAGAATATCTATTTTTATACCAGTCTTTTAGAAAACCAAAGAGGATTTAATAATTATATCAACCAGAGGATTGATAGGGATTGGACCATTCCAGGGCAGGGGTTTTATAAACCATTCCAGAGCACTGTGCTGGATAATCTTAATGGATATGATTATCTCAATGCGCAAGCATATGTTGGTATCAATGCAACAAAAAGTGTTGCTATAGAATTTGGACACGGAAATCATTTTATAGGCAATGGGGTTAGATCTCTTTTCCTATCAAATTATGGACACAACTACTTCTATCTTAAATTTAATACTAGGATATGGAAGTTTCATTATCAAAACTTATTTGCTGAGTTGGCCCCAATAGCGAGTGCCCAGAATCCGGGTGATAAGGTATTGCCAAAAAAATATATGGCAAACCATTATTTATCATTTAGACCAAATAAAAATTTAGAGTTTGGTTTGTTTGAAGCTGTTGTGTTTTCTAGAGAAAACACCTTTGAGTTTCAATATCTAAATCCTGTTATACTTTATCGTACTGCCGAACAATTTTTAGATAGCCCTGATAATGTGCTGATCGGGCTTAATGGAAAGTGGAATATTAAGAATAGATTCCAACTCTATAGTCAATTAATTTTAGATGAATTTAATCTGGGAATGCTTAAAGAAGGCAATGGCTGGTGGGCTAATAAATATGGACTTCAAATTGGTGCAAAAGCAATAAACCTATTTGGACTTGATCACTTGGATGCACAAGTAGAATATAATTTAGTGCGGCCATATACTTACGCTCATAGAGACTCGCTTGTAGATTTTCCATCTGTTTCAACAGCAAGTTATAGTCATCATAATCAACCACTTGCCCATCCTCTTGGAGCAGGTTTTAGAGAATTACTAATAAACGTAAGCTACAGGCCTAGTAAAAGGCTCTTCGTTACTTCTAGGGTAATTACATCTACATTTGGACAAAATCCAGATGGTAAAAATTTTGGAGGCAACATTTTATTAGTTTCTGGATCAAGAGAAATGGATTTTAACAATGAAATTGGACAAGGTATAAATACAAAAATGCTATCCCTTAATCTTGATGTCAGTTATCAAATAGCTCATAATTATTTTATTGACCTTAATTTTCTTTACAGAAAATCTGACGCAGATTTAGATGCGCTTGATATTGAAACTAAATACATAGGGGGTGGATTTAGGGTTAATATTGGACAAGTAAGATTAGACTATTAGTGAAAGCATGTTTTCGCATTGAGGAATACCACCTTATTTAATGTATACACATCTTTGTACTGCGGACACATTTACATGACTTTATTACAATTTGGTTGACCTACAATATATCTTTGGCAGCTTAAGGAATGAAACAATAATAAAGTTACATTCTTCTGCTTGATCTTTTTCCCTTCTTCTGCGTTAAAAAGCCTCGCCTATGCGATGCATAGCCTACGTTTTTTGCCTTGAAGAATGAATAAATATCAGCACATAAAAACGTACTTTATTAATGCATCATTCCTAAGCAAACTTTCATTATCATTGTGAATGAATTTACCGCATTTCGTAGCCAAACGTATTGCTTTTTCTAAGTCTAGATCCTTTACTAAGGTCATCGTGAAAATTGCGATTGCGGCCATAGCTTTAAGTTTATCAATTATGATCTTGACTACCATGATCATCAGTGGTTTCAAAAACGAGATTTCTACAAAAGTTTTTGGATTCTGGGGCCATATACATATCACAGATGTAAATGTCAATAGGTCGTTTGAGCAAATTCCAATTTCTAAATCAGCTGAATACATTCCAAATATAGAAGATATTGAATGGTTAGAGTACCAAACTCCCGTAAAAGTACTGGGTTACGAATTAGCAGGGAGGTATACTACAACAAGGACAAATGGAGGCGTGAAACATGTCCAACCGTTTGTTTACACTGCTGGAATTATAAAAACTAAAAAAGATTTCGGTGCTATTCAGTTAAAAGGGGTAGATAAAAAATTTGATTGGGACTATCTCCCAAATTTCATCATCGAAGGTGAGTCATTAGACCTTAAAGATGATGTAAGTAGTGGTATTATAGTTTCTAGTATTACTGCCAACCAAATGCAGCTCAAAGTTGGGCAAAGGATAAAAATAACAACTTTAAAAAACAATGAATCGCTCAACAGAGCATTTGTAGTGAAAGGAATTTATAATACTGGGCTTGAAGAGTATGACAAACAATTTGCGATTATAGATATGAGAAAAGCTCAAGGAATGCTGCAATGGGGAACAGATGACGTTTCTGGAATTGAAGTTTTCCTAGAAGATATTGCAGATCTGGACATTATAAATGAATACCTTTATAACGACGTGGTTCCTAGCCGGATATATACTGAAACTATTAGTAGTAAATTTCCTTCTATTTTCGAATGGTTGAAACTTCAAGACATCAATGAAAACTTACTACTCTATTTGATGATAATTGTTGCTGTGATCAATATGATAACTGCCTTATTGATTTTAATTCTAGAGCGTACGCATATGATTGGTCTCCTAAAAGCACTTGGAAGTACAAATTGGCAGATTAGAAAAATCTTTTTATACAACGCTGGTTACATTATATTCTCTGGTATTATTGTAGGTAATATTCTCGGACTCGGAATAGGATATATACAATATACTACTCATTTCATCACTTTGGATGAGGCAAGCTATTATCTTTCTTATGCACCGATATTATTTAATTGGAAGTCTATTATATTGATAAACATTTTTTGTTTTTTATTTACGCTTATATTTTTGATAATACCCACATATCTTGTAACAAGCATAAGTCCAATCAAGACTTTGAGGTTTGAATAATATATACTCACAGATCAACTTCCTAAAGCAATCAATTGTGTATTTGAGATCTACTTATTGGATGCGAATTAGACGATTTATCTTTCATATTACATTTCAAAAAACAGCATACAATATAAAAGCAACCGGCTTTATCGACTGGACTAATGAATTATTTTTTTACATGATAGATTTGATTCTTTTACCTGAAATTTACGAAAATATCGTATCAATATTCAAGTCAGATTATAGATTTCTCTCCGAAGAAGAAAAAAAAATTACACGAAAATATTTTGGTGATTCTATAAAAGTGGATTTTGTTAGAATTAATTCTCAAATGTCGAAACGTATAGGAAGAAAGGTATATGCTTATGTTACTCTGAATACAATCAACTACAACCAAGATATAACTAAACCAATATTTCTACATGAAATGGTCCATATCTGGCAATATCAAAGATTTGGTTCGATGTATATCTACAGAGCACTTAAAGCACAGTATTCAAATGAAAAATACGATTATGGGGGGCTAGAAAAATTGTATTCAGCTATGATTAATCATCGACAATTTATTGATTTTAATTTTGAACAACAAGGGGCTATTGTGGAAGACTATGTGAGACTTTCAGAACATCCAGATTCATTTCGAAGTCCTTTAGTAAAAGCTAGTTATGAATACTACATATCTCAGCTACTATACTGATACAATTTCAACAAATGCAGTATAACAAATGAATAATAATAAAAATTAGCTCACGATTCTTGTTTCTATGCTGTTCCCTTCACAATACTTTTTAAGAAATTCATTGGCAATTTCTAAAGCACTCTCTAAATTATTATTCCCATAAAAATCATAGTAAACTAGAAGTAGGTTGCTGGTATCTGTAGCAACCATAGTTCTCACTGAATCACTAGTTGGTGTTCCGAAAAAACCATGTTCATCTCTTACCCCAGGCATAAATTCAATATTAAGCGCCCCTCGTCCTATAGCTTTATAGATATTTGCATCGCCGATATCAAGAGTAACTGACCCTATGATTTTTGAAACATCAAAACCACCTATAGAAAACTGTGAAGTCATGGAGAGTAAGTTTATAGTATCAACAATGTTATTGATTTTATATAACCCTTTCCCCTGCCTTACTCTCCTTAACAAAGCTTCCGCTGATGGTCGATATCGGCTTGGCTCTTTCCCACATACTTTATAAGCTTTGCGCGTTTCATCAATTACTTCTAATTTTGATTCTGTGATTGATTGCAATTTCTTCCTAAATTCAATTTCAACATCTTCAGTTTTTGAAAGTAAATCCAATGAAGAATCTTTCGTTTTGACCTTGGAAAACACGATTCCTATTCTGCAATTCGGAAGAATATTTTTAATATTTTCGTCTATGTTAAATGTTAAAGTCATAGTTTATAGAATAAAATGTGGGCAACCATTCAAATAAAGTCAAAAGTATAAACTTTATTGTGATACTAAGATGTAAGCAATGGGATCACTGGAAGACGAAATAAAACAAAGTAAGTTTAAAAGCCAAATACAAAAAGGATTTCTAAATATTCTTTATACGTCCAATTATTTAAGAGACAAAACCGCTCCTTTTTTTAAAGAAAACGGCATTCTACAACAACATTACAACATACTTAGAATCGTAAAAGGTAAAAAAGATGAACCTACTTCTCCTGGTCAAATAATAGAAGTGATGCTTGATAAAGGTCGTGATTTAACTCGATTAGTTGACAAACTTGTTAAAATTGGTTATCTCGAAAGAAGAACTTCACCCACTAACAGAAGGAAGGTTGAAATATTTATTACACTTGAAGGTGAAAATATTATCGAAATAATTGATCTTAAAATCACCAGGTTCTATTCTGACTTAGGAATAAATGAAGGCGAAGCAGAAATTCTGAATAATTTGCTCGACAAAATTAGAACTTAGTTTCTAAATCTTGATCTTCAGGTGGCATTTTTGAAATATACATTATTATTAGCCCACCGAAAAGCATGACAAGTTTGATAATAAGACTGATGCCTGCACCAAATGATTGAATCCAACTTAAAAATGTAAGCTGAAGCCCTACAAGACTAAGCACTATAGCCATAAAGCCTGCAAAAAACAGCAAAAAGCCTATAATTGTAACATATCCTTTTTTCATAAATACAACTCTAATAATATCCTGTAAATCTACAATTATAGTTTGATCATAGCATGTTCTTTTATGATGAACATGTCATATCAACATCATATTCTATTCCTTCCTTCGGATTAGTTGGCTGAATAAACTGAAAGGTTTAATTTGCATCAAATTCTAATCAAAAAATGTCAGACCAACTCAAATTAATCGAATGCCCAAGAGATGCAATGCAAGGCATTCATGATTTTATAGATACTGATCTAAAAGCAGATTATATCAATAGCTTACTGCAGGTTGGATTTGATACTATTGATTTTGGAAGTTTTGTATCTCCCAAAGCTATTCCACAAATGAGAGATACAGCGGAAGTCCTTTCGAAACTTGATCTTGACAATACTGAATCTAAGTTATTAGCCATTGTTGCTAATATGAGAGGCGCAAATGATGCTTCTCAATATAGTGAAATTGGATACTTAGGCTATCCTTTTTCCATTTCGGAAACATTTCAATTGAGAAATACAAACGCTACAATTGAAGAATCCCTTGAAAGAGTAATGCAAATACAGGACTTATGTGGCAAAACCGATAAAGAACTTGTTATATATATTAGTATGGGTTTTGGTAACCCATATGGAGATGAATGGAATGTAGAAATATGTCAAAAATGGGTAGACAGACTAGCTGAAATAGGTATAAAAATAATGGCTCTTTCTGATACTATAGGTGTTGCAAATTCAAGATCGATTTCTTACTTATTTTCAGATTTGATACCATCTTTCTCTAATGTAGAATTTGGAGCGCACTTGCATACACGACCCGACGCATGGGAGGATAAGATCATAGCTGCATATGATAGCGGATGCAGAAGATTTGATTCAACTATCAGTGGATATGGCTGTCTCTTATACACATCTCCGAGCCCACGAGACAGGCAGAAATCTCG
>OJIO01000750.1_pt1 | contig 18167 bp, 9 predicted proteins | sample 1595621 | NCBI WGS metagenome assembly OJIO01 (sample SAMN05416776, study PRJEB24817) | seawater metagenome | isolation source: Sea water | place: Canada:Atlantic | collected 2013-07
TCTACACTATCCTCTTCGTCGGCAGCGTCAGATGTGTATAAGAGACAGAGTAATAATAGCTAGACATGAAAAAGATAGGATAGAACCGCCAAAGAAACTAAGGATCTCTAAAATGAAAAAATATATCTGGCATAAAAAAATGTTACTTTTTAAAGAGGAGTTTGCATTTAGTGAAATATCAAATATTCAATATTCAATTGGGTATAGGTCTGAGCAAAAAATGGATAGATATGTGGAAGGTGATTTGTATTTAATAACTAATGATAAGAAAAGGAATAAAATCTTTACAATAGAGAAAATCATCAAAGGTCAACAAGAGTTAATTGAGTTTGATATGTTAAAAGACCTAGAACACTTAATTAGAATAATAGAAGACGAAACAGGACAAAAATACTCTTAACACTATATATGACATAAGCCTCAATTTGGGTCCAGCAATTAGCAAATATTATTATACGTTCTGCAAATAACTTGCGAATTTAATCCATATTATAATTAAAAAAAATGAAATTTTCTCTTATCCTAATATTTCTACTTTCCTCAATTTTAATCCATTGCCAGGAATCTAATTTTTACAATCCAAGAGGGAATTGGTTTTCTTTTGGTCAAGACACTAAAAGAACTGCGTCCATAAGCTACGGAGATATTGATAATGACAATGATATAGATATCGTATTTGCAAATGGTAGGCACTGGGCAGATCAAAATGAAGTTTATCTAAATACAGGGAACGGTAGATTCAATGTTTCATTTGATTTGGGGTTTTATAAATCAACAAGTTATGCTGCGGAAGTTTGTGATTTGAACAATGATGGACACTTAGATATTGCAGTTGGTAACGACAAAGCTCCTAACAGAATTTTTATAAACGATGGTACTGGGAAATTTGAAGAAATGGGAAGCTTTGGAAATGATTTTTCTTCAACCAGAAACTTAACCATTGGGGATATTGACAACGACAACGATTTAGACATAATGATCACCAATCGGGGCCAAAGAAATGAGATCTGCCTTAATGATGGAAATGGACTTTTCACTAAAACAATATTGTTTGGAGAAGAGGATGACTCTACCATTGATGTCAAGTTGTTGGATATAGACAATGATGGAGATATGGATTTGATTTTAGCAAATCGTGACGAACAACAAAATTATATTTACTTAAATGAAAATATGAGCTTCACAAAGAAAATTAAATTTGGAACTGGAAAAGACGAAACAAGAACAGTTGCTTTAGCTGATTTTAATAAAGATGGATACATTGATATACTAACTGGGAACATAGAACAAAAAAATCAAATTTATTTCGGAGATAGGAATTTAAGATTTGAATCCTTTGTTGATTTGGATTCCATTGAAGATTCTACTTATTCTCTTGATGTTGGCGATTTCGATAATGATGGAGACATTGACATTGTTATTGGGAATTCAATAGAATCTAATAAGATCTATGTTAATGATAATGGCTCCTTCACTAAATTCGATTTAAGCAGTAATTTATTTAAAACCTACGATATTAAATTCATAGATATTAATAATGATACCTATCTAGATGTAGTTGAAGCAAATTCTGATGCTTTGAATTTATACTACTTTAATTCTATTCCTAATCAAAAGAAATAGAAAAGTGAACGCCTATCAAAGCGCTAATCGGTAATATCCAATAAGATGTGTTACCACATATCCATTTCACATTAAACAAAGATGGCTTCAGAATGTATGGAGGAGAATTCATATTTGACGATGATTCTGTTTTTATTGCAAATGGTAATATTGAACAAGTTCCTTTGGAAAAACGGAAAGGTTTGAAAAATCCAAAACAATATTAGATTGTAATACCGATGCAAAGGAAATGAATTCAGACTTGCTTCATAATAATTAACATGCTGACAATTTGCAAGGTGGATTATTTTTTTAACTCAATAATTCGCCTTACTTTATTGCTTTTAATTACAAACCATTACAATGAAGTTATTTTATTTTAAGAGGATTTATAGATGTTTTATTTTGCTTGTTTTGATAAGCGGCCATTTTGTTTCTTTTGGGCAGGATGTAACACTAAAAACGCAAGCTGCTGTGGATGCATTTGATCCTATGACAACTGTTGTGAATGGGGATTTACGGATTGGGGGCTCACCACAAGGAAGTTCTAATATTACTGATCTCACATCCCTTTCGAATTTAATAAACGTTACAGGAGGGCTAGTAATAAATTATAATCATAATTTAACTAATATCGATGGACTGAATAATCTTACTAACATTGGGGGGGGGCTATTTTTGTCCTCTAATAGTAGTTTGACAAATGTAGATGGGTTCAGTAAGCTTACTTCAATAACAGAATACCTTTCATTCGCACATAATGCAGTAACAAATATTGATGGGTTAAGTAACCTTGTTCATATAGGGCAATATATAGTTTTTAACGGTAATGATAATTTAACAAATATTGATGCCTTGAGTAAGATTTCTTTTTATCTCAGTGGCGTGTATTTTCACAGCAATGATAATTTAATCAATATTGATGGGTTGAGTAATCTAACCTCTATTGGGGATCTAACTATAGATGATAATTCAAGTTTAATAAATATAGATGGATTGGAAAATATTACTGATGTAGGAGCAGAGGTGACGATAATTGATAATAGTAATTTAGTGGACTGTTGTGGCATTCAAGATTTAATAGAAAATCAGTCAACAACTATAGGTGGTATTGTAACTATAGAGAACAACCCTTCAGAGTGCAGCTCTGAAGAAGATGTTATAGAATCTATTTGTGGAATGAATTTGATTGTAGCAACAACTCCGCCATGCATAGGGTCTGATAATGGAATAATCCAAGTATTTGTAGAAGGCTATGATGCTATACCTTTCAATTATGAATGGATAAGACAAGATGATGGTCTAACAGGCAATGGAATAAGTGAGACAGATAACTTCATTATTGATATGTTAGGAACAGGAACATACAATCTAACTGTTACAAACTCGACTCCCGACATCGCTATCAAAAACGATATAATACTGTCACAAAACGATGGGTATATATTTGAAATCATTAAAGTTAAAACAACCAATAGCTCTAATGGTCAGAGCAATGGAAGTATCACAATTACCACGGCAGGAGGAACAGGGCCATATTCTTACACTTGGTCAGGAGTAACCTCAGGTATTGAATCAGGAGTCGTATCTGATTTTCATACCATTCCTCTACTAAGCTATGGAGAATACATTATATCTGTAGAAGATGATGCGGGCGCTAGTAAAGTAGTGAGTATCTCATTATTGGACGAAACGGTACAGGTGATTCCTTGTGAAAAGCCTCTAGATATTTTGATACTCAATGATGTATCTGGTTCTGTAGATGCTATAGAATATAAAGAATCAAAGCAGTTTTTTGTTGACTTTCTTCAAGAAATCAATTTAGGCACAGGTATAGATGAAAGCAGAGCGGCGTTAATAGAGTGGTCATCATCCGATGATCAAGAATTAAAAATCCCAATAACTGGTGATATAGCAACTTTGTCAACATATCTTGATGATTCAAGGGCATATGATGGCGGTACATCTCCACATGAAGCTATGGGATTTGGGGAATCCTATCTTGATACAAATGCAAGGATTGACGCTGAAAAAGTACTGATATTATCTACGGATGGAAGTGGTGGTCAATTATCCTCTTCTTTGGTAGCTCTCGCCGATGAATTAAAAGCAAAAGGGTATCATATTATCAGTATTGCTTTTGATGGCGCATTTTCTGATAATACTACTAGAGATTTTCTGAGAAGAGTAGCTTCTGTAGACGCTTTAGCTCCTGGCGCTCCTGCATACAGTCAACTAGATGCTGATCTAGCCAAAAATATTGTATTTAACTACTTGTGCCCAATTGATCCTGGAAGCTCAGCTACTGCATATTTTAATCGTGATGGTGCTATTGATATCATCGAAATTGATCCAATAGGCAATTGTCCATTTCCAGATTTTGTTGAGGTGACTATTGAAATAAGTGCCTATAGAGAGCTATCAATACCTGCAGGCACATATGTCACTTTTTATCATAATAATCCCAACCAATCTGGAGCTGCACCAATACTAACGTGGCAGATTCCTTGTGCAATTCCTGTCGACTCAAAGGAGACTTATACCATTACACTTCCTATGGATGGACCGAGTAATATCTTTGCAGTGTTCAATGATGATGGAGTACAAGGACCACCAATAAACTTTCCGATAACAACCATTGAAGAAATAGCCTATTCCAATAATATTGACAATGAAAGAATCTGCTTGGACCAAGAGGCAACGATTCAGGCATTAAAGTATTCAGCATTACCAATCCCCGCATGCGACACCTTAGTAAATTACACGATCAATGTTTGTAATATTAGCGAGGTAGATGCTTTTGGAATAACTGTAGAAGACATTCCGCCTGCAGGATTTGTACTGGCAGGAACCATTTTCAATGATAATGGATGTGCTATTGATAATGGAGGGTCATTTGATCTGCCTGCAGATTGTTGCTTATCAATTATACTGACTTATGATGCAGGGTCCGCTGATTTGGGTTACTATGGAGATCAAGATGTTATTCTTGGTGGGCCATCAAATCAGACTTATATTAACTTTGATGGGAGTACCACTACTGATGAGGATGTCACCTTAGATGGAACCATTGATTGCCTTTCCACCAATATATCATTTACTAAAACTGTAAATATTGATGAATCATGTGATGATGGTTTCGTCGAGTTCACATTTACAATTACAAATGAAATGAATATACCTTTGCAAGGGCTCACATTTACAGATGTACTACCAGATCCATGTACCTGGGCATATATTCCTTATGGAGAAAATGGTTTATCCATGGCTAATACAAGTGTGATGGGGGAGGAAGCGATATTTATAATTGACGAAGTACAAGCCAACACTGTTGCTACCTTCCATATGGATGCAAGCCTTAACTTATGGAGTAATGATGGTACACTTAGCAATACAGCAACGCTAGGTAATGTTCCTGATGTAGTGAATGGCGGTTTCAAAACCCTAACATCCAATACCACAAGTACAGAGATCACAGCATCTCCACAAATTACGCTCCCTGATACTATCATAGTGAATGCTGGACTTGACACAGTGATATTAGAGGCTATTCTTTCAACGTTTGCAGATGTAACATGGACCACAGATGGAGATGGACTGTTTACTGATGAAAATGAAGAAAGCACGCAGTATGTACTTGGCTCTCAGGACATCTTGGATGGGGAAGTTATGCTTTTCATTTCCGCAGAATCTAGTTGTAATGAAACAGGAGCATCCGTGGTAATACTATTTGCAGATTGTTCGGATGATGAAGATTTAGAAATACAACTTAATGCTGAAAACATCACCTGTGAAAATGACCAAGTAGAAATATTGGTCACAAGTAATTTTACATTAGATTCCATTTCGTGGTCAGGCCCGTCAAATGAAGGTTTGATTGGTGATAATTTGCTTATTTCTTTGCCTGGAGAATATACTTTAATCGGTTATTCTGGAGTTTGTCCAGATACAGTTTCGATTATTGTGAATGAAGATTCAGAGGATATTTTTATAATGGAATCCTATACCATTTGTGAGGGAGAAGATATTTTAATAAACAATGAAGTTTATAATACTGCGGGTAACTATCAACAAACTCTATTTTCAATTAATGACTGCGATACTTTGCTCAATATTGAATTGGAAGTTTTGGCAAATGGAATGGGTGAAGAGACATACGTTATTCACTCAGGAGAAATACTGGTTATAAATGGAATTGAATATGATGTACAAGGTCAATATATACAAGATCTTGTTGCCTCAAATGGATGTGATAGTATTTTGATCATTAATATCCATGAGGATGAAGCGTGGATCACTTTTGATTTTGATGATTGCTCTGCTACAATTCAAACCATGGGTAATGCTGACTATTCGGAATTTACTCCTTATTATAACGATGAACCGACTTGTGGGAGCGTCACTTCTTCTAATATATATAGGGAAGATCCTTTTATAAATAAACATTCTTGTACAGATGGATTAAATGATAGCTATTCGATGTGTATTTCATCTGATTCAAATTGTGAATTTGATAAAAATTCTACAAAGATGGTTAGAATGGATATTGAAATAAACCCGAACCCCAATAGCGAGGTAGTACTCACAAGTATAGAATTTTTTCAACAAGCACCTGAAACATTTGATTGGATAGATGGAGATGATGGAGAAAATAATTATCCTACTCAATTCGGGATAAGAATTCTTAAAGATGGAGATGAGATTTATAGTAATGAAAACATCCCTACTTCATTGTCCTGGGTAAAAGAAGAATTTACTTTTTTTAATAACGATGATTTTGTGTTCACAGAATCCACAACCTTGGAAATCCAATTACTTCCTTATTGTCCAATTGGTGTGAATTCCCCAGTATCGGCATGGGACTTAGAAGACCTTAAGGTTTTTGGTTCTTGTTCAGCTGAATTAGGAAGCTTAAAAATTATTGCTGGCACAGTCGATCCATGCTCTAATAAAATATTGGATAATGTACAGATCTTGCTTACCAATGATTCAGAGCCTAGACAGGTTATGATTGATGAGCAAGGTGATTATGCCTTTTTATCGAATTTAGAGGGTAGTTCCGTAAATATTTCAGCACAAAAAGACGATGATCCTATGGAGGGCATAAATTCTCTTGATTTAATAGTCTTACAACGTCACCTTCTCGGACTTGAAACATTTGAAACCCCATTGCAATATATTGCTGCAGATTTGAATTATGATGGTGCAGTATCTGTGTTAGATTTGATTGATTTACGAGATTTGATATTAGGCATTTATTCAGAATTGCCATCTAATGATAGTTATCGTTTTTTGAACAAAAAAGATCTTCAAAAAGAGAATATGGCGCCATGGGATATCTCAGAAAATATTGAATTCCAAAACCTCAGTAACCATATTCTGGATGCTGATTTTGTACCTGTGAAAATTGGAGATATCACTAACAACGGGCAGTCCCAAAACAACAGTGCTATATCATCATTAGAATTAGAAGAACTTAATAAAGAACCGATTCTAGTTAAAAAAGGAATAGTAGTGAAAGAATCCAAAACTTCAATAAAATTTGATTTGAGCGATCCAAGACCTATAAATGGTTACCAATATCAAATCAATATTAAAGATTCAAAATTAATAAGTATTGAATCTAAGCTTGATAATTTCAACGAAGATAATTACAATGTAACGGATGATGGAATGTTGATAATAAGCTGGATAAATGCTCAGAATAATGGAGTCGTCGCATCGAACTTATTTACCTTGCATTTTGATGAGAAATACCATGAAAATTTCTTGCAAGAGGAAATTGTTTCAGAAGTCTATATAAATAATGAGGCATACCCATTAAAATCTATTAAAAGCCTCCCATTTCAATCTATGGGCTATATTTCTAATCTAGTTATTTATCCAAACCCAGTAGATAATGAAACAATAATATCATTCGCCCAGAACGCTAAATCTATTGTAGATTTTTGCGTTCTCAATATTGAAGGGAAAGTTGTCTATAAAGATGTATTTATAACTAAAAAAGGAGAGAATTCATTCCGATTTCCTATAAGTGTAATACAAAACCAATCTGGTCTGTTTATCGTTCGACTAACCAATAACGGTAACTCAATGACTAAAAAAATAATGATAGCGAATTAAAGTAGATATACGTTAGTTAAACAGGATATCAAAAGTCTACTTACCTCCGTCTTAATTAAGGGAGTCAAGGGATAACAAGTGATAATAATGTCAGATTGTCTATCATTATATCCGATACATATCACAAAGAAGGTGTAGGTACTTCAAAATGCCTAAAAGTAAGAGATAATGAAAATAATAAAAGGAACTGAAATAGATGAATTGGAAGATTTGAATTTTAATTTGGAAAAATTAAGAGTTGAATTATATGACAAATATAGTTTTTGGAACACCTACGATAAGGCAGTTGATTCATATGAAGAAACACAAAGTGGTCAGGATGCTGGAGTCATTTTCAAGGTGATTTTATTTATAAGTTTGCTTCCTAAATTTATAAAGTACCAGTTGGATGCTAATAAGGTAGAATATGTAATAAAAGAAGCAGAGTCAGAGTTGATAGCGCATTATGGATTATCAGAAACAAAAATAAAGAGATTTAGATTACAATGTAAATATGAAAGGACCTTGTATGAGGATGAAATGAAAGAAATAGATGAAGAACTAGAGGAACAACGAAACAATTATAAACTATCTTCGATAGGGGAGCAGACTCGAGATGAAATTGATAGTTTAATAAAAGCATACGAGAAAAAGAGGAAGAAGAAACAAAATAAATATGAATTTTATAAAAAGTGTGAGGAGAATTTATCAGCAATAGAGGAGCAAATTAAGGTAAAGAAGTCGGTTGAATTATCAAAGCAGAAATTAGAACGGATAACAGAAGGTAAATATGAAAATAATCGACAAAAAGTCATAGAAAAGGAATTTGAACTTTATAAATATTATGGTAATTTATTAGATGATTTATCAACTAATTTGAAAAGGGTTGAATTAGACAAGGAAGAGCAAATAGAAGAATTAGAATTGAAGGAAATGCTATCTCAAATAAAGATTAGAAATTGAGATTATCTGAAGCAATGAGTAAAATGCTTATAGCTTCCGACCGAAAAGTGAAACCAAACGGAACAAAATGGATAAGACGTCTAAAAACTATATTGATAGCGGGATGAAATTGTTATCATAAGATCAATTTATTTTAAACACTAAACTGAAATGAATAAATATTTTATAAGTATAATTTTCATTGCCATATTGCTTGTAGGCCTAAATAATACAATAAACGCACAAGTGTGGAGTAAATCCTTTGAAGCAGGTAATTTTGATTCAAACAATAATCTTTTAGGAGGGTCTGAAGTATTGCAGCTAATCGGTCATAAAAACATATTATTTGCTTCTATTGGCTATTGGGAAGATGAAAATAACATATGGTATGGAGGCACCAATCTCAACCTAGGTTGGGGGCAAATTATACGATTGGATAATTCAGATGGTCAATGGCAAGAAGATCATTTTCTAGCGGCAAGCTATCTTAGACCTGAAATATTAAAACAAGTAATTTTTAATAAGGACGCCTTTGGGGATTCATTGGATGTGCCAGACACATTACTAATCGCTGCAGCATATTCTCCCAATTTTATTACAAATAAAGTAACAGCAACTTCATTCACAAGAAATGATAGTGACGGAACTTGGTATGAAGCTGAAATTTATCAAGGTGGATTACCAGCGGGCGAGAATTACTCTATTCGGGACATTGAAATTTACACAGATAAAATAACAGGAATAGAGAACATTTATATTTCTGTCGGAACTAAAGGGATTTTTAAAGGCAAATATAATCCTTCAACTCCTGGAAAAGTAGATTGGGTTTCTACACCAGAAATAGGACCTTTAAGTATTCGTTCTTTGGGAATAACAATTTCAAATAATACATTATATTTTTCATCTGGATATAATATATACAAACGCAATGACGGAATTTTACCCACGTATACAATAGCTCATGAGTTTAGTGACCTTAGTACGAATATTAATTCTGCTGTTGGAGGAATTCGCGGGTTAACTACAATAGCCAATCCAAATAATAGCAATGAAGGATTACTTTTAATGTGGTGTCCAGATGGACAATCTTCAGGAGTAATTTATCGTCTTGAACCAGATGGCAAAGAAGGCTTTAGCCGTTTTTATGAATCGAAATTCTCATCTTTGGTTGAAAACTACTTACCAGGATCAAATGTCAAATATCTCTTGGGTGGTTATAATGAATTTTATGAATATGTCGACCCTTTAACTTTTGACACTGTTCATTTAGTAGGATTTGAAGCTGTCATAAGTGGAGGTGGGTATCCAACATGGAATGATTATTATAGAGGAGCTTTGTTCGCAAAAAGGGATGCAAATATGCAGTATTCCCTACACGAAATAAATGGAGCTACTGGAATAAATGACAAAGCTTTAGTTGCGAATAGATGTTATGTAAAATCTCCTTTTGCAAATGAAAATGCAATATATTTTGGTGGTTTTGATCCTAATGGTAATACTGCAACTAATATGGCTTGGATATTCAAACAAGACAATCAGACCACTTCTACAATTGAGCCTATTTTGCAAAATTTTGAATTTACTATTTATCCTAATCCTGCTGTGGATTTTCTAAATGTGGAATTCGAAAGTAATGCTTGTCTTCAATATGAAATCATAACAATTTTAGGTGAAACCATGGCCACAGATATTGTTTGTTCACCTGAACATATTATTGATATTTCAGAATTAACTCCAAATGTATATATCTTAAAAATTAGAGATAAAATGTATAAATTTATAAAATCGGAATAATGTGCGGACAACTATGAACAGTGATATTATTTTTAACTAAGCATTTGATAAATGAAAATATTTTACTTTTCACTCTTGACCCTTTTGCTTTTATCTGGCTGTAAATCTCTAATAAATCAAGATTTTGTATACCATGAAAATATAAGCCCTGTAGATGTAAGAGCTGATATTGACTTCTTAAAAAATACTTTAGTAAAATACCATTATGATATCAATTGGGAAAATAGGAAGGCTCATATTTTTTCGGATTTAGATCAAATAGGAAATATAAATTCATCTATTTCTTTAGACTCTTTTGAAAATCGAATTGCAGCAATAATAAATAGTGTAGATGATGGTCACTCAAGAATTATCCATCAAAGTGATATCAATCGTAAATCAAATAATTTTGGCATCAATAGAATTTCAAATTCAGTTCATTATTTAAGAATTTCAAACTTTTTAGAAACACATAAGCTAAAGGAAGTCTTAGTTAATTTTAAATCTTCTTTTGAAATAAAACCAACAGAAAAAGTATTAATAGATATTAGATCTAATCCGGGAGGATCTATTGAAAATGTCAAATATTTCTTATCCTATTTTCTTCCTTCAAAAACTGAACTTTATGACAGATTAGATATAAAGTCAAGCAATAAATTATATAATATTATCTCCTATTTTGAGGAGAAGAAATACAATATTAAATTAGCAAAAACTACTGGTGTTAAAAACCTTAACGGCTCTCCTGAAATATATCTATTGATCAATAATGAGATAGCTTCTGGAAGTATGCTAAGTAGTTACCATCTTCAACAAAATGGTGCATACATAATAGGCCACCCTCCAAATGGCTTATTTAATACTTTTGGAAATGCTCGGGGGCATAAACTTCCTAATTCGAAAATTGTATATACCACTGCAACAGCAAGAATTTTTCTTTCGAAACAAACTCCAGCAAGAATGGAAGATATGCTTCAATCTGACTATTTGCCTTCTGAAAAGATGGATATAAATCAAATAATTGATTTCATTCGTGATCGATAATTGTTGTATTTTGTAACCTGAGTTCATATAACAACAAGCAAAGTTTTTATACAATGAATGAACAACAAATCACAGATTGGTTACTTCAAGGTGATGTTTCAATACAATATCAGGTTCATAGAGATTTGTTAGGAAACGATCGCAAAGACCTACAAAAGAGAATTGCTCATGAAGGCTGGGGAAAGCAGTTTTTGTCTAAACGAAAGCCAAATGGGCATTGGGGTCAGAGGTTTTATCAACCCAAATGGATATCTACGCATTACACATTGGTAGACCTTCGTAACTTGTGCCTTAGTCCCCAAAACAGGGCAGTGCAAGAAACTATTGAAATGATATTGGCAAACAGTAAAGCTGAAGATGGAGGTATTCTACTAGGTCATTCAACATCAGTTCATAGTGATGTCTGCGTAAATGGGATGTTTTTAAATTATGCAACTTATTTTCAAACAGATGAACATGAATTACATTCAGTTGTAGATTGTATTCTGAATGAATTAATACCAGACGGTGGTTTCAATTGCAGAACAACAAGAAGTGGGGCAATACATAGTTCTTTACATTCTACTTTGTCGGTTCTTGAAGGCTTAATAGAGTTTCAAAAAGCTGGATATACTTATCGCAAAAAAGAAATTCAAAGTGCTAAAGAGCGTGCAGAAGAGTTTGTTTTAATGCACCAATTATTCATTTCTGATCGAACGGGTGAAATTATTCGAAAGGAATTTTTAAGATTACCATATCCAAGCAGATGGAAGTATGATATTCTTCGCGCGTTGGATTATTTTCAGTATTCTGGAGCTCCGTGGGATGAAAGAATGAATCCTGCAATCCATGTTTTACTAAATAAGCGAAATAAAAATTCTACTTGGAATGTACAAGCGAAACATCCTGGAAAAGAACACTTTGAAATGGAAAAAGCTGGTAGACCAAGCAGATGGAATACGCTAAGAGCAATGCGAGTATTAAAACATTTTAAAATAGAAAGACCAATGACTACAATGGGTGAAATGAGTTATACATTTAAAGATAAAGCCAAATAGTGAAAAGATCTACACCATTTAGAAACCATTTTTTTGTCATGCAAATACTGTGTCTTATAGTATTTGTTGGCTGTAAAAGTCCCAATAATCAAGAAAAGGGAGTTAATGATAAATCCGAAGATTTGACTCAATTCGATGAACCTGAATTAGATACTTCAGAAGAATCCATCAGTCAAGAACTACTTAGTTTAGAAACTGAATATGTAGAAATGTTATCACCGATTTCATCACTCAAAACATCACAACCAAAGACCTATTGGTTTATTGTTTCATGGTTAAATACTGCACACAAAACTCCTGATTGGAATGGTTATTATTCTGACGAATGGATGGTGAGAACAAAACAGAGAGGTATTGATTGTAGTGGCTTTAGTAGAGTCATGTTAGATCAAATATTTGACCATCAGGTGTCAGGAGGTTCTCAAGGGATTTTGGATCATTATTGTACACGTATTGGAATGAAATCTTTAGAGATGGGGGACTTAGTATTTTTCAGAGCATCATATTCGAAAAGTGATCGAATTGTGCATGTTGGGGTTTACTTACAGGATAATTATTTTGTTCATGCTACATCTAGAAAATCAGCTGCTAAAGGATTAGGACTTTCAGTCAATTCATTAAAAGAAGAAAATTGGGTAAAAGAGTTTGTCAGTGGGGGCAAGGTGAAAGATTGATATGCTCCAATGTGGTATAGATAAAAATTCCGATTTGCACTTCAAGATATTTCCTTGTAAATGATAAATAGAATATTTCTAAGAAATGGATTTGTAAAACATACAATTAATCCATGCTAATCACTAATTTAGCAATTACAAAATTTATATCTATGTTAAAATCGTGTATTTTCCTTTTAGTTGTATTGATGTCTTTTGAATGTATTTCACAAGGGAATATTGATGTCCAAGCCTTTAATTATACTTCTCATACGAGAGATTCTATGATCAGTTTTCCTGATGTAGATCACAATGATTATGAAAGGATATTGATGTACTATTCCATGAGGTGCAAAGATGGATTAGTATCTACAACTAATGACAGAAACAGAGGCTGTGGAGAATGGGATTACAGTTGTAATACGAGTATTATTGACACTACAAGAGTAGATTCATTAAAAGCTACACATCCAACACATATAATAAGTGGATTTTCTGAAGATGTATTTGCTTACAGTGAGAACCCTTTATATACATATTATCTGAGGGATATTGAGCAAACTCAAATCAACAGTATATCGAATGAGACTAGCACATCTATTGGGTCAGGGGATGCAATAGATGGAAAACTGTTTTCTAAATCTACAGTGTCAAAAAGTTATATGCTTATTGACAAATCAGAGATAGCGGGGGTTAATTCGGTAGGCGCATTATCCTTAGCTCTGGAAGCACCTTTAGAGGAAATAACTTACCTCAGAATTAGATTAGCACAAACAGAATTTTCTGACTTGGAAGAGGTGTCAGTTGATCAGCTTGATTTTGAAACTGTTTATAATAATCATGCATCGATAGCGGATCTGGAATCGAAATTGTTTTTCCAGGATGATTATTCTATTGATAATGATGAAAATGTAATCATTGAATTCTCTTATACTCATAATGGAAAAAGTTTGGATATATCCTCTACAGCTACCTTAACACAGACATCTTCATACGCCTATAATAACAATGATGGTTATATCGATTTTAATAATAGTCAAATAGAGGCTTCAGCAAATCATCTTGATGATATTAGCAATGAGATTACCATTGCATTTTGGTCTAAGAATGTAGTTCATGAAAATCCAACAAATACAACTATTGTTAATGCTGATGACTTGAATAATAACAGACAATTAAATATTCATCTACCATGGAATAATAGTGAGGTGTATTGGGATTGTGGAAATGATGGTTCAGGTTTTGATAGAATCAATAAGAGCATTGATCTTGAGCTCTTAAACGAAATTTGGAACCACTGGGCCTTCACAAAGAATTCAGCTACAGGAGATATGTCTATATTCTTAAATGGAGAACTTTGGCATTCTGGTACAGGATTGACAAGGGCTATAGATGTCAAAGAACTTTTTATTGGTGCTTCTAAAAATCTTGGTACAGCATATTATGGAGGGATTGATGACTTTATGTTATTTGATAAAGCATTGAGCAGTGCCGAAATTCTAAAGGTAATGAATGTGCGACCTTCACCAGTAGATGCTTATTTTCTAAATTTGAAACTATTATATGATTTTAATGGCACTGAGAATAATTTGGTATTTGATCAATCTCTAAATAATGCGCATGGGGTTGTTAATGCAACTATAACTAGACGTCAACATAGAGGACAAGATATATTTAAAGATTTTATTTTTTCAAATACTAGACCTGATGTTACGCTTTATTCAGGTAATTTTAATCGCACGAATACGACAGTTACAACAACTGATTCTCTAGTGAATCCACCAACTTTGATAATGGAATATGCTGTTGTCGGTTCTGATCTAATAAAAGTTGATGAATACTATTATTGGGGAGGGTACCAAGTATTTGTTTATGATCAAGATGGGGTGTTATTTGATATTTATGATGTGGAACCAGATGGATATATTGAGATAGAGGATTTAACTTATTATCAAAAATTTCCAGCGAAGTTCGAGTTGCTATCTTTTGTGACTCCATATGGCATTGGAATAGATTTTGGTTTAGGAGGAAAAACATGGATTTTTGATGTGACAGATTTTGGTCCAATTCTAAAAGGGGATAAGAGACTTGTGATGGATAAGGGAGGACAATGGCAAGAGGATATTGATATTAGGTTTGAATTTGTCGAAGGTACACCAACAAGAAATGTTTTAGACATTCAGCAAGTTTGGCCGGTGAGAACTAATAATTACAATCAAATTGCAAGCGACTTAAGATTGGAACCGAGAACTGTGAATGTAGAATCTGATGTTGATGAAATGAAAGTCAGAATTGCAACTACAGGACATGGACAAGAAGGGGAGTTTATTCCTAGAATACATAGTGTGAATATTGATGGTGGTGCGAGAGAAGTTGAATGGCAAGTAGTAACCGAATGTGCATTCAACTCAATTTCTCCCCAAGGAGGTACATGGGTATATGATAGAGCTGGGTGGTGTCCTGGAGCGCCTACTGATCTACGTGAACATGAAATCCAGTCCTACGTTGGAGACAACTCTGAATTTACAATCGATTATGGTGTCAACTTTGCTACAGGAGATAGCAGATACATAGTGAATGTACAATTGGCTAAATATGGAGAAGCGAATTTCTCTTCTGATGGTGGAATAAAACAAATAGTATCACCTTCTGATTATGTAGAATATGGAAGACTAAATCCAATATGTGCAGAGCCCAAAATTATCGTTGAAAATAATGGCAAAGAACCTATTACCAGTATGAAGATAAAATATGGGGTAGAAGGTAATAATGAGGAGATGTACGAATGGTCAGGTACCATTGAATATCTAGAAGAAATGGAAATCGAATTGCCTCATATAGAACCTGGTGTTTTTTCTCAAGGGAGTTCATTTTTTGCTGAAATAATAGAAGTCAATGGCAGTTCAGATGAGTATGGAAACAATAATAAAAAAGTAAGTAACTATGAAGTGGTTCCACATTTCAATGGGGATATAATCATAAACATGCGGACAAATTTAGCTTCTGGCGAGACCAAATGGTACTTAAAAGATGAAAATGGGACAACACTAAAATCTAGAAGTTTTGGATTGAGCGCTAACACGAACTATTTAGACACAATATCAGGACTTAACGGATGCTACTATCTAGAAGTGATAGATTCTGGCCAAGATGGTATCTCATGGTGGGCTAATAATGATGGAAATGGATTTATTAGAATGAGAGGCGATGGTGCAGGTTGGAAGACACTAGAGCCAGATTTTGGAGGCGGATTTATCTATGGATTTACTTCTGGTGACATTGTGGATGTGAAGGAATTATACCCAGCTGAGATGGATGTTACTGTATATCCTAATCCTTCATCAGGCATATTCAACCTTGAGTTGCAAGGATTGAAATTTGCTCAAATTGATGTTTTTGATCAAATGGGAAGAAATGTGATGTCTCAGCTCAATGAAAATCTACATCAAAATTATGATGAAGTTCAACTTAATATGTCCGACTATACATCAGGGATTTACATGGTGATTATTAATAGTAATGAAGGGAGATCTGTTCAAAAGATCATTTTAGAATAGTTTTGGACGCAGCAGCTTATTCTCATCAGGACAAAGAGTAGTTTTTTTTTACAGAAACATTGGCTCAGGTTATTGTATAAGTATTCTTAGACTGGAATTATTCCTATCTTGAAAACTTATCAATTAAACCTATTGCTATGAAAAATCAATATCTTTTACCTCTATGTTTATTATTTGCTTTTTCTTCTTGTTCTTCCGAACCTGAGGATACAGAGTGCGTTGACTATTTCGAAGCAAATGAAGAAATAATTACTGGTGTATGGGATTGGTTTCCTTATGAAAATGGAGACCATGAAGTTGAGTATTTAAAAGAAGATGGAGGTTCAGTTGTACTTACCTTAAATAGATCTGAAAGAGTTATTTCGAATCTAATAGGGCCTGTAATTAAGTGTCCAGAAGTTTCTATTTCACCAAGGCTTGACGTTCAAATTATAGATGATTTAATTTTCAGCTTGTGGGCGGAAAATGTACAGTTAAATCAGGGGAATGCAGAAGCAAGATTTGTCTTAAATACCTCTTATGTTGGATCACCATTGACAGTTAAAGGCTATGTCGATAATATGCACGATGCTGGGGTAACTATTGAAATTGATGGTGCCAATTATAGTGATGTAATTACATTCTCCATATTTCTTGATAATGGTGAATATTCGATAGTCGTGTATCTTCAGAAAAATGTTGGAGTTATTGGATATGAAGAGTTAGGTGCTCTTACGTTATTGAAAGATTAGCTGACAAGATTATTTTATTCCTGCCATAATTTAAAAATGGATCATTAGTTTAGTAGTTTTGGCTTTACTTAGAGTGCATATTTTTAATAACTTTGTTAACAGTCATTAAAAGCTCATTACAATATGCCTAGTCAAGATACTCAGAAATCATTTTTTACCAATCTATGGGAACGCCGATTCTTTCAGTTTTTTGCAACTTATGTAGCTGCTTCTTGGGGGGCAATTCAGTTTATAGAATGGGGTGTTACACGATACTCTATACCAAGTGCTTGGGTTGATAAATTAGTTGTGTTTCTACTTGTAATGTTACCACTCGTTCTTTGTGTTATTTATTTTCATGGTAAGCCAGGAACTGATAAATGGTTAAAATTTGAGAAAGTATTTTATCCTATAAATTTTGTTGTAGCATTGATGATGTCAATGTTCCTTGTCAATTCGACAGCGGAATCTATTACTGAGGAGGTTACTGTGACCGATGTGGATGGATTAACGATAGTGCGCGAAATTCCAAAACTAGAATATAATAAGAAGATAGCTATCTTTCCTGTAGAGAGTGATTCTGATGTTCAACCTTGGGAAAGTGTTGGCATTTCTGAATTGCTAAATAATAAATTAGAGCAGGATATGAGAATATTAGTCAGCAGCGCTCTGAGCTTAGCTGATCATTATGAGCAATATCTGTCTCTTATACACATCTCCGAGCCCACGAGACAGGCAGAAATCTCG
>OJIO01000752.1_pt1 | contig 18133 bp, 19 predicted proteins | sample 1595621 | NCBI WGS metagenome assembly OJIO01 (sample SAMN05416776, study PRJEB24817) | seawater metagenome | isolation source: Sea water | place: Canada:Atlantic | collected 2013-07
CTATCCTCTTCGTCGGCAGCGTCAGATGTGTATAAGAGACAGCTTATATCCAGGCTAAAATGACAAGGCCCGAGGAATAATGTAAATGCAGAGAGACTGAATCAAAAGAATATAAATGAGTATCTTAACTTCAAGAATAAGCGTGATTAAATCATTTTCAAATGTCAACTAAAAAATCAAACTAAGGCACATGGATCAGCAAGCACAAATAAAAGAATGGTTTGAAAAGACTTATTCAAAAAACAGTAAATCTTACCTTCGTCCTCCTGTTGCATACGAAGTTTTCCTAGGACTTTTAAATCCTAAAAAAGGGCAAAAAATACTTGATGTGGCTTGTGGTCCCGGACATTTATTGATACCTGCACAAAGTTATGAGCTCCAACTATTTGGAATAGATATTTCACAAAATGCAATAGACCTAGCTGGCAAAGCACTCCCTGAAGCAGATTTGAGGACTGGGAATGCTGAAGTTCTCCCCTATCCTGATAACTATTTTGACCATATTACATGCATTGGATCTCTGGAAAGAATCATCGATATGAAGAAAGCACTACAAGAACAATTAAGAGTGGCCGCTCCTGAAGCACGTTTTTGTTACATGGTTAGAAACAATAGAACGTTATCCTGGAGAATAAAAAAGTCTTTGGGATTTATAAATAAAAAGGGACACCAAGGAGCTAAAGGTTTGGAAACCTGGACCAGTTTATTCCAGGAGCAAGGATTCCAAATTGAGCGTATTGTGCCCGACCAATGGCCAGGTAAGCGCTTTCAAAGATGGATTAATCCTTGGATCAATTATAAAAAAATTAAGCCTGGAATAATTCCATTACGGTATGCATACGAATTTATTTTTATTATGAAAAAAGCTTGAACAATGTTCAAGTATGATGTAAGACATATCTATGAAACACTTTCCGGAACAGAATCCAGATTAAATCCAGATGTTGCTTATCCTATCCATAAAAAGCTCAATTTTGGATCAGAAAGCGCATTCAATGATCTATACGATTGGATATTTAACTATATAAATATCCCTCATTCTGGTCATATATTAGATGTAGGATGTGGAGTGGGATATGGGAGTTTTTTTTATGTAATAGGACCGAATGTTCGAGTATAGGCATAAGCCTAAGTGAAAACGAAGTTCAAATCGCTCAAAGAATTGCTATAAAAAATGGTTTGCATAATAGATGTACTTTTATATTTCAAAACTTTGATCAGCTGATAGAGGATAAGTTCGATCTTATTTTGGCTAGCGGATCTATCAAGCATTCAATAGATTTGCCGAAAACGATAGACAATTTAGTTCAATCTCTTCTCCCGGGTGGTAAACTAATTATAGTTGAGGATTTTTTCATAAAAAAGAATTCGTCCTATTGGACTAAAACTCTGCTCAGAGAATGGTGCCTGAAATCGCCCTATACTATTGAAGAGTATCTTAAAAAATTGGAATTCTATCCAAATCTTGAAATGAAACTTCACGATCTCACCCTATTCCTTATTCATAAAAAAACAGCTAAACTCTATTTTCAATTTGTAATGAGTTTCTTTAGGTCCACCCTTAGTGGTGTTTTTTAAAGAAAAAATGTCTGGCCGATAATTCGTGGTGGGTGTGCTTTAGAATTTTTTTTATCGAAAAAAGCTCGTGAAATATCAATTATTAGAAGTCTCATATACTCCTCTTTAATTTTTTTGAATTAATGCTAAATCTTGAAAATCATTTTACTCCTTGAAAACTTAATACATAAATGTTTGATAACCTTATTTGTTGAAATATCCAAAGAGTCCATGCCTTTGACAAGAAGATAACTCTTTTCACGTCCACAACTAAAAATATAATTGTTAATCCTGAAAAATCTTCATTTATATATAAATTGAAGAATTTAGAAAATTTTTCTTCAATTTCTTTGCCAGATATTTTTGCGTCTTTTGAATATTTAAGGCCCTCTTGATGTACTTATCAGGCATATTCTATTAATAATTTTATTTTTGGAAAAGATTTTGAGGTTGACATTTAACATCTTGCCATATTGATAGATGTATTTGCAAAAATTCAATCGCGTTGATAGTTATTCTCAAAAATCGTTTTTCGTCGACATGAATTGCGTTAAGTTGATTATGAGAAAGAATTTCGGGAAGTTTATATGGGCCAAGTTGAATTCTTGAAATATTGTGGAACTCCAAAATACCAGAAATTAATATATCATCGCTCTGATCCAAAATCGATAAAGAATCGAAAATTGAATAATCAAAATTTCTGAACCAAAAGGGAGATAGGATGAACATACTAAATCCTTGAATGGTATCAACTTTAATATCTGAATTATTATTTTCTATTATACTTAAAGTATTATTTATAGATATGTTTGAGACTGAAAAATTTGAAACTTTTTGTGGAAGCCTGGGAATTATGCCACCAGTATAACAATAACAACAATTTTCATCTTCACTTAATCTTTTTAAGAGTAATTCGATGCTATCTTCTTGATAACTACAATCATCATCAACTATGATAAGGAAGGTATTATTTTCATTCTTTAAATATTGCAGAGGATAAAACCATTTTGTAGAAGATCCTAAATCTTTGTCTGGGACATTTACAATCAACTGTTCATAATCTTTAAAAAAAGCTGGTATATCATAACCTCTCTGTTCTTTAATACAATACTTCGGTAACTGAATATGGATTTCGTCAGGAGGAACCGACTGGTTGATCAGGGAACGTATTACCGGTTCAATATGTCTTATCCGTGAGGGAATAGTAGAAAGGGATACGATGATTTTCATGCGATTGCGAGGTCTTTTAACTTGTCATAAATAAAATAAATATAAAGCTTTGAACGATTTCAGGATTTAGATTATCTAAATTATTCCAAGGATTGAAATGCACAAAATTTGGCGTTAAAATCTCCAACTAAAGAAAACAATTATGGACTGAGAATTCCTAGGCATAACGTGCTTCCTGTTTTTTCTTTTGAAATATCGTCATTACTCAATGATTTCATATCCCGATTTAATGTGTGGGTGGAGTTTGTCGTTCTTTTTAAAAAATTTTGACCTTATGATACTGTAAAATTCTTGGAAATAATGAATTAATAAAATTTTCAAATTTAATGATGACAAGTATTTGATCCTTTGTATTAGGCCCATACTTTTTGACCAAATACCGTGTTTCGTTATTTTAAATTGATCGGGCAAATCGTCATACGAAAAATCAATTTTTCGAAGAGATTTCTTCCAATTCATAAAATGTATATAGACATGCTCGGTGCCCATTAACCCGAGTATCTTTCCGTTTGACCAATGCCAACCGAATGGGTTTTTTTCTAGTTCCCACCTGTCCACGGCGAAGTTACTTGGCCAATATATTTTCCACTTGAAATTCTCATTTAAGCTTTGTTTATATAAGTGATAACAGAAAAAACCTTCATCAAAACGAGAGCATCCGTCTTTAATGAAGACTTTATGGTAATTTGGAACTTGCTTAAAAAACTGATTTATCTCACTAGTATTTTTATACAAAGTAAAATGACCACTAACTGATATTTTTCTAGAAGAAATAATATCATATTTATTAAAGTCAATTTCTCTTAAAAACGATTCAATATCCCCCCAAATTACATCCAAATCGCAGTGACCCCAATAGTTATATTTTTTAAGGTACTCTGAAAAGATGGCTCCATAAATGGGCTTGAAGTCGCATAGTTTATAATGTTTTGTAAAAGAGACATCACATCCCATAGAATAGCTAGCCATTTCGATGAAAGTGGCTAAATTGATCGATTGGAAAGTGACATTTTCTGGTTTTGAAGATGGAATAGTCGCATCTGTAAAAATGAGCCAATTAATATTAGGATTCCCCCCACAAGAAACTAGAAAAGCCGGCAACCACGGAGGGAATTTGCCCAAGTATACTATTACGAAACAGACACTTTGTACATTATTTGATTGAGACATTAATTAGTTGTAAAAATTTAAATTCTTATATCAAACCATTTTTTTTATTTGATTTGATGACAAAGATGTAACCAAAACGAAGATACAAAAGAATTGAGTAAATTAATATATAGATATTAATCAAAAACTCACTTTGAATATGCAATATTCGAACACAAATTACGAACAGAATAGAAGCAGTTACAGATTTATGTTTCGCTTAAGAAATCATTTAACTGTTCTCCTTCAATATGCAAGGCAAATTTCTGGGTACGTCTATTAAAATAAATATGACTAATTGGTTTGTTTAGAGTGCTAATTATTTTTGAGTTATTAGCCTTTAATTTATTTTTCAAGTCCAAATTTAGATTTTCTATATTTAGTACATCTTTAACTTCAGCTAAATACTCGTCCATGTGATCTAAACTTAGTTGATTAGAACTTCTCATTCTAAATCCCGCTATTAGTGCATCGGTTACATGAAGCTCCTCAAAGCGAAAAAATCTTAGCCATAATTCAAAATCTCCAGCAAATTTCAAGTTAGTATTAAGGTTTGATCCAGCGCTTACCCATAAATCTCGGTGCCAAAGACACGATTCTTGTTGCACCCATTTAAAATCACCTTTTCGAAAATCCTCTTTAGTAAATTTTCTACTCTTTTGTGCATGTATTGTTCGTCCTATTTCATCAAATATAGTACTTGCACCCAAAAGCCATTTTATGTTCTTACTGAGAGAAAAAATTTCAGCTATAGTAAAAAATGAATTTTGATGATACATATCATCAGAACCAATCCATCCCATTATTTCCCCGGTTGTTTTTTCGAACCCTTTTTGCAGAGCGTCATACATGCCAGAATCTTTTTCAGAAATCCAAAATGTTAATTGATTTTGATATTTTTTAACGATTTCCAGTGTATTATCTTTGCTGCCTCCATCAATAATAAAATATTCCAAATTCGGATAATTTTGATTTAATACAGACAGTATTGTGCTTTCTATGTATTTTTCACTGTTATAGCAAGGAGTTACAATCGATATTTTAGGATATGATAAAGAAGTCAGATTCTTTGTTACTATTTTTTTATCCATAATGATCTTTAACGTTCTCGTCTTTGGGTTGTAGCGGTGTAAGCTACTTACAATATAAATCGTAACGTCTCAGTGACATGCGGCGTGCTGACGAAGGAAGCATGATCGTCATGTCACATGTTAGCTGCCGGCTCTATTTTCTTTCCCAGTTCAATTGTTCAAACAGTATTTTCTCTAATTCATACTTTCCCTTTACTTGTTCAATAAGTGTATTAGCCGAATTAGGAAAATCTTCATTCCCCATTATTTCAATTGCCTTTTTCGCCTTTGCGTTTAATGGATTAGGAAAACTATCAACAGTTCTTGGCAGTAATAGTGAAATAAAATATTGATATACCAAGTTATTAAATTTCAGGAATTCATCAATCAAGAATCTGTATCTTACTTCCTTAAAAACCTCCGCTTGTCTTTTGATTTCTTGTTGATCTAATTCTACATATTCTTCCAAATAGGATTCTCCATTCCATTTCCATGCGACACCTAATTCTTTTGTTCCTCTTACTATTTTCCTGAAACTGTTCCAATAGAACATATTTGTTAGTTTACACTTTTCATGCAATTCAACGTCAACAATAATTTCAAATAATGTCTTATCTATTTGTTCGTGCGAAAATATTCTTATCAAGTTCGGCATCCAAAATTTAGGTTGGCTTACACCACCGCATTTCATTCCAGAAATAAGAATGGGTTTTAAGAGTTCAAGTGGTAAAGTTTCTCTTACTTTCAAATAAGAATTAAATAACATAAATCCATTTGGTTGATTTAGGGACTTGATTATTTGATCTATTTCATTTCGAAATAAATTCTGGTTTCTGAATTCTTCAAATTGTTTATTTTCAAACATCTTTTCAAGGTTCACTTTCTTTATTCATGCTGGCTACTAACTATCTTTTATACGCATACAAATATACCAAAATACATAGCTTTTCCTTTTTAGGGCAAATAGCCTAGTGATATCCGTATATAACCGTATATATTCAGATAATACTAGTTTAAAATAGAATAAGAAATTGATCTATAAGGATATAATAAAAATAGAAATCAATTGGAAAATGGAAATCATATTTCGACCTCATGAACTCTAGAATACAGCTTATACACTTCGATTATACGCTCTATCTGTAAAGATGCTTCCTTTCAAAAACCCATCCTGTGACAATACTTGTTTTTAATTCTGAAAAGAACAAGCGTCAAAAGGCATAAAATATAGCAGTACAGCACTTGTTTGAGCTTGTCAGTTCATCTATTCCTCTTTCACCAATCTACCAGAATGAACCAAGCGGCCTCTTTCGAGAATTCGGAAAAAATACATGCCCTTGGGAAAGGACTCCATAGAGAGCTGCACCGACAATTCCTGTTCTAATTCATATTCTAGGACTGCTCTGCCTAATATATCAAAAAGAGTAATTTTGTAATCTTCATTGTGGGGGCCCTTAAATTTGAAGGTAACTTTCGAATGAAATGGATTTGGAAAAACTACTATTTCTGAACGCTCCAATTCTTCACTGGAATTTGAAGAAGGATCACAAAAACCGACCATGTTATCATCCATCCATTCCAATCGATCAGTCAGCCATGTTTTGAGATAATCGAGCTCTTCTCCATAGTCTTGACCTATAAATTCATTAGGCCACACGTAGGTACCCAATACTGGCCATCTCCTAAAATTTCTAATCTGAGCATCTTCAATTATTGCTGCCTGAGTATCAATAAAATTGAGCAAACTATCTGTTCTCAGTTTATTTTGCCTCAGTTCACTCCATCTACAACTAATCTGGTTTTGAATATCCTCATCCTCCGAAATGTCAAATATCCATGAGGGTCTCAAAAAAGGTAGACTTGCCCATACATACGACCAACCCTCTGGCCCAGGGTCTTGACCGAAATCATAGTTGCCATAAGCCAGATTAAGATCCCAAAGCGGTCCAAAATGTATCTTTCCTCCTTTATCGTCCCTCGTTTTGTACATAAAAAAGCTGAACTTATAATTATCAATGTGCTTAAACATCTCAGTGGCAATCCAATAGTTTACAAAGGAAGGAACATCAATATATTGACTATAATCCTCCGAGCTGGTGGAGTTGTCAACCACTTCTTCAAATAGCGTTATATGGTCTTTTAGATAGGTCTTCTGTTGCGGTGCTAGATCTTTATAATTAGGGTCTCGATAACGGTAGAATGGCTTGTTGTTATAAGGTGATGCCCAACCTGTCAATGGCCCTTCATCTCGATCGACAGAAAAAATATAGCCTCCTGTTAGATCTATACCTACCGTATCCGTCACTTTTAGATTGGAAATATCCACTCGGTTTTTATCCCGTTTGATCTTCTCCATCAAAACATATAGTCCCTTATAATCACCATCAATGACCACCTCACACCATCTAGTCCGTGAGGCATATTCCCCCGTCAGTCGACCAATATGAAATGAAAGCACATTACGCATCAGGCTTTTGTCAGAATAAGGCCCGTAAAGGATCCAATCATTTTCTATGGGTAAACCCAACAGTGAAACGTTATTGTTTTCTCCGTCTGCCAAACGGGTTTCAAAGCCATAGTTCTTTTTAGGAAAATCCTGAGACGACGATCCCCTTATCTCTATTCCTATTTTTCCATTGTAGTCATTATAATTATCCGTCAGCAAATTTAGATTTCCTTCACCGTTGTCAATCACACCAAGCGATGCAACGATTTTTGGTTCATCCACAATAGTCTGACCATCGGTATTTATTACAAAAATCGGCAAATTGGATGATGTAAATGATATAAAAGGTTCCGTAAACCAACTCGGTACCGACTGGTAATTGTTGGACCCATCTTTTATACCAGCCAATAAAAATACGAGCGATGTAAGATCTGATGATCCTAGACCATCATTGTGCACTTGTACGGCCAAAATATTATTTCCATTATTGAATAAGGACTTAGTTATTGGAAAAACCTCTGGAAGCCCCCCTTGGTAGAGCAATGCTTCGCGGTCGACATCTACTGGATCGTTATATGCTGGTGCAACACCGACGGTTCCAATATTAGCTCGACAAATTTCAACACCATTGATATAAGCTACAAATGCATCATCATAATCCACATAAAGAGAAAGTGCCGAGATTAAGGAGGTATCAATAATATCAAATTGCCTCCGCAAATAAACGGAATGGGCTGGACTAATGATGGTTTCGTCATCTCCATCGCCATACCCTATGCCACCCTTCCCTGTATTCCAAGAACTGTCGTCAAATCCTAACTGAATCCATGATTGTGATGGCTCAGAAACGCCCACTTCATACTTCCAGTCGTTTTCTGCCAGTACAACAGCTTCCCAATGGTCAATCGACTGACTATTTCCCAGTAATGGGTAGAACAAAATCAATAATATGAGCATTTTTAGCTTGGTAAATTTTCTCATTTTCATAAAATACTATTTCTTCTCTAAAATTTCGCATATGTTAACGTCCAAGCATATCGAGCGGCTGACCGAAGGAAGCCTGATATGGTGATGCAATGTTATACATATTTCATCTTTTTATCCGTTCATTTATTCTATAATTCCTATAATCAGTTTGACCCAATTGTTCGTCTGTTATATTTGCGAAATCATCAACTTGAAATACAAATGTTTTTGAGTCGCTCGAAAAATTACCGAAAATGAATTGCCTAATTATTGCTCTAAAAAAATCCTCTAATTTTATAACAATTTGACGATTGCAATCTTCGTAAATTTTATTGAGCTTTTTAGGTTCCTTCAAGAGTTTATAAAATCCATCCTCCCCATATATTTCTTTTGCGATTTTTGTTTCAATTTCTTCCCACTCTTTTCTTGAATCAAAGTCTTGACTCACACCAAGCATAGCATCTAAGTTGAAATATCTACCTCACTTTCCAAATTCAGATAAGATCTTTATTATGCAGCTTATTAATTGAGCTTTAGTAATTATAGGATAATCCATACTTGCAAAAGGGCATATTACCGGAATGCAAATAAGCTCGATTTTAGATTTTAAAAATTCCAAATGGTGTCCTTTTTTATTGTTCCAAAGTTCATTACTACTTGGCAATCTTGATTTTCTCTATTTAAATGATAGGGTTAACATACTTTTGAATAACGCCTAGTGTATCCAGAGAGCTGATGCAGGAAGCATTCTATGATCACACTTTGTTACTTTCCGCCTTCCTTTTCTTCAGTACAAACTTAGCATATCCTCCAGACATATAAACATGATTCCACCAATATAGAGTCTGGTTTCCCCAAAGCATCTTCTTTCTGAGCTTATAGATGTTACAATGTTTCATAATTCCAAGATATGAATTCATGCTACTTTGGAATGCCACTTTTTCTTCGTTGGTTGGTTTGCTGGATTTTATTATTGAGTTCTGCTTTTGAATCGCTTGATAAAAATCACACTTAGTTCTTTTCCCAATGTAGAAACGACCCGGTTTTATCATAGTGCCTAAGAATGAAACTCCCTTGCTATAATGTTGTAAATAAATCTTCTTAGGATAGACTTTTGCCCTCAAATAATAAAAGACTAACTTTCATGAACTTCAATTTGAGGAACATTTACGTAAGTCACTTTATAAAAGATGTTCATGAGACGGTTGCCCTCAAATAATAAACGACCAACTTTCATGAACATCAACGTAAGTCACTTTACAAAAACGGCTATCATCACAATTGATCTTATCACTTAACAAATTCACTTACAAATTACAAAATCTAATTTGAAATGAAGAAAATGCAGACCTTTTAGGACTAAAAAAGTAGTTAAGAAATGACAGTTTCCAAAATAAAAAACTTGAAATTGCAACTAAAAATGCGATTGATCACCTCATTGAGTTTAGAAATGAACATTTAAAAATGGTGAGTATTTATATTATGAAACAGGCCAAGGTAACAAATGCGCAAGCGGTTGGAACTGGGGGAACCAATCCAATGTTGTTTTTAAAATCGATTAGAAATAAGAATCAGGAATGATTGATTTCAACCAACTATCCCAAGCGACTCTCCATGCCCAAAAGACTTCAGCATTTTCACATGAGAAGAGATTGCAGCTAATAATCTTTCGTACTCATGATACGGCAAATCGAATTCCTCGACCGTTGCTTTGACTATTTTAGCAATTTCCGAATAGTGTGTATGACAAATAGAAGGGAATAGGTGATGTTCAATCTGAAAATTCAAACCACCGACACACCATGTGATGAATTTATTTTTCGTAGAAAAATTAGCTGTTGTTCTGATCTGATGAATCGCCCAGGTATTCTCGGAAATCCCATTCTCTTCCGCATCAAAATGTTCCGGACCTTCGACCACATGCGCCAATTGGAACACTACCGTAATTAAAACCCTCCAATGCCGTGGCTTATTAAAAAACCTAATAAGACAATTCCCCAATTCACACCAAATAGTATAGGTAATGCTATCATATAGGTCAAATAGATCGCTTTGGAAATAATCATTTCAATGGTTTCTTTCCTTGGACTAAATCCAATATTGGCAGTCAATCCCGTCTTATTATAATGGTATAATTGTCTAAAGTCTTTAGATAATGTCCAGCTTAAAGTAGCAAAACAGTATAATATAAAAGCATAAAAATGCTGAAATCGGTGGTACTTTTTTAATTTACCGTGAGGAGATAATCTAAGAAATGGTCTATTATCAATATCCTCATCCAGATGGTAGACATTGGAATAGGAATGATGCATCACATTATGTTGAATATGCCAGGTAAAATTACTGCCCCCCACCAGATTCATCGTATAACTCATGATCCTATTGATCTTCGGATACTTTGAAAAGGATCCATGATTAGCATCATGCATGATACAAAGACCAATACCTGCTGTGGTAAAACCGAAGATAGTTTAAGCGATTAAGGCGGTCCATCCGGCGAACACTCCGGCAAGTAGCATCGCATAGGTTCCAAAATAAGCCAAAAGAATAACGATAGTCTTCAGGTACATGCTGAAATTACCGGTCTTTTCTATCTGGTTTTCAACAAAATAACTGTTTACTCTCTGGCGTAATGTTTTGAAAAAATGGGCAGGATCTTTTCTTGAAAAGCGAATTGAATATTCCATAAAAACATTTTCTTTACTAATGCAAAATAGGTTCGTTTGATTAAATAACGGTTTCGGTAAAAGTAGTGCCAAAATCTTATTTCAAGTATTAATTAGGAAATTAGGCTTCATTACTTTTAGAGTTTGTTATATTTATCTTCGACTTTTTATTAGCATAATTGCCTTTTAAAAACATTAAATTTTGCGATGTAGAATCTCATATCTTTTTTAGTTCAAGTTTTCGGGGTCCACTCATAAATAAAAGTACCATCCATACACAAATGCTAAAGTATCCGGTGTCCCAAATGATAAATCCGACTCCACCCCACTCAGACAAATCTCTCGATACATAAACGATTGTTAGTGCTTCATAGATAGCATCAATCCCAATTTATATGCCGGAACAGGAGTCTCCATTTGTAATTGCTAAATTGCTGCTGGCCAGTATTCTATTGGTAGGTGATATCCCAAGAAATATATTACATATCCAACACTAAAAATGGTCAGAACAATGGTGAAAGTTTTAGCCAAACGAAATTGTTTTTTTGGTTTTGATTCTTGATTGAGGATACGCTTCGAAGTTGGATTAGCGCCAACGGAATAATCAGAAGAAACGCCAGTCCCCATAGGGTTTCTTCTATAGCAAACAATAAGCGAATCTTTGTAATCAAACCACTCGTAGCAACGAATTGTGCTAAAAATGAAAAGGTGAAAAATATGTACGGTATATTCAACTTAAGGAAACGCAGGAAGCTATTGTCGGTATTATTTATGATTCCGGGAATGTCCTTGTTTAACTTTAACAATGAATTGGCTATTAGTGCGGCAAATGATAGTTCTGCAATAATTGCAAAGCATCGGATGAGTAAAGAACTATTGAGAATAGTATCAAACCATCCAAGTTGCGTCAGATATCGAGACACAAAAATCGATCGATAAAGGGCAACAAAACAATATAATAGACCAAATATCCTCATATGCTTTAGATATTTTTCGTTCAATATATCTTTGGTATTTGCGGACTTTACGAAAATTACAAGGCATATAAATACGTTGATGATGTTGATGATCACTAGGGTCCACCACCAAGGTGTCGCCCATGTCCATTCTGCTTGCAACATAGGTTGATATTTTGTTTTTATTATTTGATTACCGAAATTACGTTCAGCATCTTTAAAGTTTTGAGTATCAATATCCATCTTAGATGGATAGTACATTAGTTACCTATAAAATGTGGCTAAACATACTCAAACATATCTGAAGGTGCGTTTATACAGGCTATGTAATTCATGATAATGATTTTATTTTTTGATTTGCTTCTTCAACTCCTTCTTGAAGATATATCGAGCGATATAGTTCTTTCGTTTCCTTCCAAACAACAATAGCCTCTTCTATTTCCCTTCGTTTTTCTAGTACTAGGCCAAATCCTCGAAGAGCATTAGTTAAATCGCCATTATGAATGTTGGGATTGTTCTTATATATGAGTATTGCCTCTCTATAATTAGCAAGAATCAGTATCTTTTCCGAGTTGGTTTTGTAAGTCTGCAATATGTATCTTAGAATGTGCGATTCTATCCAAATTGTTGGCTTTTTTATAGTAATTCAAGGATATTTGACTCAATTCTACAGCTTTCAAATAATTGTCTTGATCAGACTCAAATTGCATATAAACATTAAATGTTCTACCTAGAGAATTAAAATCATTTTCATTGCATAGGCCATGAGCCTTCTTAACAAGGAACTGAGCTTCATCGTATTTTTCTTCTCCTCGTTTAGTCCATGCTTCCTTCAAGAGTTGTTTAATGTCTGAACTATCAATCATTTTATTCTAACTAAAGACTGCGAACGGTTTAGTATAAAATGCGTTTTAATGCTTTTCATACATTGTTGGGCACTAGATTTAGTTCTTTTCGTTTGCTCCAATAGTATATCGCAAAACCAATACTAACTATCGGAAGTACAATTCCAAATTCATCAATATAATAAGCTGAGTTTCCCGTATCTTCAGTTAAGGGTGAGAAAATCCTTTGAATATATAAATTATGACTAGCGTGAAGTATTACTGCTGTCCATAAGCTTCCTGATTTTATACGAAACCAAGTATAAATGAAACTAATACTCATAACTAATACCACGAAACAAGACATTGCGTACCATGATGGAGTACCACTATTATAATCAGCAAAAAGTAAAATTGGTAAGTGCCAAATACCCCAAATAGAGCCCGAAATCAAAGATGTTTTTGTAAATCCGTATTTCTTAATAAGTTCAGGCACCAAAAAACCCCGCCAACCAATCTCTTCACCTAAAGCACTTGCCATACCTCTTATTGTTCCGAAAATGCCTAATAGAATTACGTATAAAACTATTGTAAAACCACTCCCAATTGGACCAAGACCAAAAGATTCGGTAAGAGTATTTACAAATTCCTTATTGTAAAATCCTCCAAAGCCAAAAATCCATATGACTAAATAGGCTATTAATACGTAAATAAGAGGAATGAGATAACTCCAGAATTGATATTTAGTTTCACCCCATTTCCATCCCAAATCAAAAATATTTCTTTTTAATATTTTCATTGTAATCAATGCCGAAATTCCAGGACACCACATAATTCCCATTACATATTGTCCTTGCCCTCCACCAAGTGTTCCTGAGTATATTATTAGGAAATAGAAGATTGAACTTAAAGCCAAAGTAATAGAAAGAAATATAGTGATTGGCTTTAAATTTTGGTTGATTGGATTGTTCATAATTTATAAACTAAGATTCCTTATTTCAACGTGTGACTAACGGATTCGGGATATTTGGAGTTTTACAAAAAAAAGCTTCACGCAGTGGCGATTTTTTTTTGCAAAATTACATAATATCCTATGATATGATGTCGTCTCTTTCCAATAGGGAGAGCGACGACATCAGGGCGTAGCCCGAATCCGATATGAAGAATCGACCGCGGGGAGATGCTTCATATCATGTGGCTAAACATACCCTCTCATATCTGAAGGTACGTTTAGGCAGACTATGCAATAATTCACAAATACTCAAATCAACTTAGTCCTTACTGATGATAAACTGTATTATGAGCCAAAGTACTACCACAAGTACCACAAGGCCCAACTGCAGCTCCCCCTCCTGCGCATCCGTTTCCACAGGTATAATGCCATACTCCAGCTGCATTTTGGGCAGGTTCAGGAGTAGGAGGTGTGGCTTGAGGAGTTATTGGAGGAGTTATCGTTGTCGGTGTACTATTATTTTGTGGATGATATGCTGTGTTATGAACTAAAGGACCTCCACAAGTGAAGCAATTACCCTTTGCTCCAGAACCTCCCGCGCAACCTTTGCTACAGGTATAGTGCCAGACACCATCCGCATTTTGAGCAGGCTCTACAACAGGCGGAGGAGGTGTCGCACCATTTGGAATTGTAGCATTAGGTGCAGAAGGCGGATTTGCCGCTTCCAGTGCTTCTCTAGCTTCTTGTTTAGCGGCACTAGACTTATCATTGCAGGCATAGAAGGAGATGACAGTACTTAGCAGTAGTATTGATAGGATTTTATAATATTTCATAATGGTATTTTTTTAAAAATTTTGTACTAGAAGAAAGTACGCTAATTTAGATTTTTACGACTCTTAAATATAAGAGCTTGTTCAAAAATAATATTTCACGCTCTAAATTTACTTTAAATTCTCATTTCTTCTTTTTATTACTTGGCTCTGTTTCTGTTTTAACTAATTTTCTTTCATTATTAGGCTAATTTTCTATTCCCTCCTCTTTATAAGTCTATCATTCTATAGGTTCAAATTTTTCAAATAATTCTCCATTGTATTTATAAACTCCAGCATTATGTGTTCCAAGCCAAAGAACGCCTTGGTTATCTTTATATATTGAAAAAAGCAATACATCTGTTTCGCCATCCTTGATCGGGTAATGAATGAGTTCTGTTCCATTATTTCTCCAAACACCATTATCGTAGGTTGCCATCCATAGATCTCCATTGTTGTCTTCGGTGCTTGACATAAAATACGGAAATTCTATTTGGTTTTCTTCATTTGTGTAACCAACCCCGTTCCCTTTTTTGTAATTTATGTAGTTAATTCCCTTATTTTTGTTCATCAATATTTCATAGCGGTACCGTGAATTATTAAACCAAAAGAAACCACCCTTGACTTCAATAATAGAACGCATCCCAAAATCACCTCCATTCGGAGTCGATTGCAATTGATCTTCATAGTGCCATCTAAATAATTTTCCATCAAATCGACATAGGCCAAGGCCAGATGTTCCAAACCAAACAAACCCTTTGCTGTCTTTGTATATTGAATAAACCCCATAGGGTGAATAACTTGCATCTGGTCGTTGTCTATAGAATTCATCTTCTTGTGGTGATTTTGGAAATTCAAGTGAGTATAGGTTTTCGCCATCATATCTATAAGGTCCTTTTTTATTAAAACCTAGTCTAAACCATAAATCATTAGATCCTAATTTCCATTCATTCTTTTTAGAGTCCCTTTCAATTAACTCTAGCGTTGTAAATTTTTGTCCATCAAACTTGCTCACACCTTGTCGTGTTTCGAAATAAAGATTTCCTAGTTTGTCCTCTTGAATCTTTATAATGTCACTTCCAACAAGGCCCTCCTTAATAGTATAAAGAATTAAGCTTTTCCCATCATACTTATATGCTCCTTTCTCATTGCCTCCAAACCAAACATTATTCTTACTATCCTGAAAAACATGTAAGGTTCTTTCATCAAGTTTCGAAACATATTGGGCAGTAGTAATCGTCTTTTCGGAAGTCTTTAAGTTTTCAGATTCATTTTGACCATTACAAGAATAGAATGCAGATGAAACACCAAATAATAAAATTAAGTTTATAGCATTAAATCCCATTAAAATGAGACCCGACGATAGGTGTTCTTGAATCTTCATTGCATTTTATACTTTTCTTTTTCTATAGGATATTATTCCCAAGGTCCATTCTTTGTAACATTAAAAAAGGATTTACCACCTGTCTCGTCTTCTGCGGGATCGTATCTATATAGTCCACCTCCACCGCCAACCCATAATCGGCCTTCTTTATCTTCAAAAATTGTTTGTACCGCTCTTACACCGAGACCTTGCTCTTGACTGAAATTGGTAAAGGATTCTCCACCAGTCCCGTTTTCTGCGGGATTGTAGCGATATACACCAAAACCTTCAGAGCTGAACCAGATATTTCCCGCTTTATCTTCATAAATGATACAAACTTCATTGTTACCAATACTATCACTCGAGGTGTAATTGGTAAAGGTCTTGCCATCATATCTACTTACTCCTCCTTCCCTTGTTCCAAACCATATATTCCCTTTGCTATCTTCCATTATATTGTCAACGCTGTTATCAGCTAGTCCATCTTTTTTGGAATATTGGGTAAATGGTTGGGAGTCTGCTCTGAGTTCAGCCGAAGGATCATATTTGAAGGCGCCAAAACCATTTGTACTGAACCACATATTGCCCGCCCTATCTTCTGCAATAGACCAAGAAGTTACTTTGGTGATAAATTCCCCTGTCACTTCCTCAGGATATGGGAGCTCAAATGGCGCCCAGTCTGCACCATCAAATCGAAATATGCCTGCTACTGAACCTGCCCAAATATCACCTTTACTGTCAGCGAAGATGCTCCAGAATCGTTGGCCTTCGAAATACTTCGGCTTAAAATAATTGGTAAACTTTTTTCCGCCTTTATTATTAGTTGACCAGCCATATTTTACAACGCCTTGGTTTGTAGCGAACCATATATTTTTCTCCAGATCTTCTGTGATGCCCGTAATTTGTTGGCCACTAAATCCCTGTGCATTGGAGAAATATGATACACTATCTCCATTATAATGCGCTACGCCATAACCATTGGTACCAAACCAAAGGCTTCCATTTTTATCCTGATAAATATTGCGTATGTATTCGGCTATTTGTGGGTCATTTGCTTCTGGAAGAAAGGATGGAGTGTTCTGCTTTTTAACCTCTGATAATTTTGACTTTTCCTGACCATCGCAAGAAGTAAAAAAAGTCATTATTAAAAGTAATGCACAGAGATGCGTATATAAATAAGTATTCTTCATTTGATAAATTAATTTTCATAAATGTAGAATGAAGATTTTCTTTTGATGCTATTCAATTGTAAAATAATGTAATTGGATTGTAAATAATCCAAATGGTCTACTAATATTATTTTGATTCTGCCTAATGTCTCCGAATATGAGGCGGACGCAGCGTCATCAAGTCTGATCAACATACTCAATGTTGGCGCAAGTTTTCTCTTTCATTACATTTAATGTCGTAATCGTGCTAACGTATTACTAAGATCAATTTGTACTTGATTTATCTTCTCGTAAAATTTTCTCCATTTTTCGACCTTTTGCTAATTCATCTATCAACTTTTCTAAATATCTGCATTTTCTATACAATTCAAATTCATCTTCTATTTCTTCAATTCGATAACCACAAACTACTCCTTTAATAAGGTGTGCATTTGGATGTAATTCTGCTCTTTGAAAAAATGTTTCAAATGTTACTTTCTCTTCAATAAGTTCTTGTATTTCATCTTCATCAAATCCAGTTAGCCATGCTATTACTTGGTTTAGTTCTTCCTTGGTTTTTCCATTCTTCACCAATCTATTTAAGTAAAGTGGATAAATAGATGCAAATATCATTTTTGCAACTTTTTCATTTTTCTCAACTGTAACTTTCATTTTATTAGATTTTAATTTTAAATTAATTGATGCTTACATGTGGCTGCGCTACTCATCCTAATTACGATTACATCTATATCCAAAATTCAAGATTCCCTTTTATCCAAATGAGAACTGATGTTCCAGAAAATAAGCCTTCATCTAGTAGCATGGCAACTCCAAAATTCCATTCTACGAAAGAATTCTTTGTACTTGTTTGATGACTTTCTTGAGCCACACAGCAATCACTGAAACAATAGAGTATAAGAAAGAATAAAGTGAGTTGCTTTATCATTAGAACTAAATTTAGACTATATCTGTCTCTTATACACATCTGACGCTGCCG
>OJIO01000753.1_pt1 | contig 18128 bp, 11 predicted proteins | sample 1595621 | NCBI WGS metagenome assembly OJIO01 (sample SAMN05416776, study PRJEB24817) | seawater metagenome | isolation source: Sea water | place: Canada:Atlantic | collected 2013-07
CTCGCCTATGCTCTGCATTGCCTACGTTTTTTGCCTTGGAGAATGAATAAATATCTGCACATAAAAACCTACTTTATTAATATATCATTCCTAAGAATATCGAATGGCTAAAATTTGATATGCTCTGGAGAAAATCATTCTTTTGATGGTAAACAACCATCATGCTTTGGACCCTTATTCAATCTACAACAGAAGTAATATTATTTACTTATTAAATCCTCAATGTTTCCCAATGGTCTACCCAAAACAGCTTTGTTTCCATCCTCTACAATGGGTCTCTCCATCAATCTTGGGTGCTCTATCATGATTTGGATCCACTCTTCGTCAGATAGCTCTTTGTCTTTATACACTGTTTTAAAAAGGTCTTCTTTTTTTCTGATAAGATCTATCGGTACCATTTTCATTTTTCGCAGTAGTGTTCCTAATTCCATGGGAGAAAGGGCATTTTTCTGATAGAGAATAATTTCAGGTTCTATCCCAGAATCAGTGATCATCTTGAGTGCTTTCCTAGAAGTGCTACAACGTGGATTATGGTAAATTTTCATATGTTTAAAATTTTATTCCCATTGAAAATCAACCATTTAAGGTTCATCATCTCCTTGGGTGACTATAGCTTTTCACCAGAACCTTAAGAAATAAAAATTTAAAGGCACTAAAAAATAACCAATGTTCTTAATTATTTCCTCTGGCCTTTAGAGCTCAGTCGTCGGCGTTTCATGGTGCAAATATATGCTTTATTGATAGTCACTTACATATTCACTCCACAATAAACTTCCTATTCACAACATTCCCTTCCTGATCCATTATAGAAGCAAAATAAACACCTGCTTTCAACTCAGATATATCAATACGATTACCCAAAGCCTCAAACTGAAGCTGTCCCTTAATATCAGTAATCCTGATTTTCGATATTTTGATGTCGGAATCAACAAAAAGAACGTCAGATACAGGGTTCGGATAGATATTGATGTGAACTTGCTCATAGTCTTTATTGGATGTTGTTCCATTAAGTAAATTAACTACGACTGAATCCAACACAGTCTCACAATCGAGTAGCATCAGATCTACTGTAAATTGATATGGGAATCCGTCCCAATTATTTAATGATGTGACGTCGACTTCGTACATATAAAATCTCTTCCCAAGCAAAGAAGGGTTTGCTATGAATTCGTCATTTTCAAAATTACAATTACTATGTTCGCCAATTTTGTTTTCAAGACTATAATATGATTGGTAATCTATCAAGAATAGTATCTCCTCAGGAAGGGATTCAGCATTTATTCTCCATTTTAAATTTGCACTAAATTCAGAAGTATTGAAAATTCTCAGTTCTTCGTGTGGGAAATCTATCATTCCTGTGCTTTCATTGAGACGCAGATCTATTTCTTCTTTGTCAAATGATATGTCATATTCTTCTGAGGTTGCTTGATGTAGAGTCACATTGATAGAATCAAGCTTAATACTACATTCATTATAGTCTACGATGTAAATTTGAAATTGTAAAGGAAACACAAACTCTTCTATATTATTAATATCCATAGAATATATTCCAAGTGGACTTACCTCGTTAGGGCCAAATTTAGTAAACGGAGCGATACTGTTCCCGCAAATTGTAGTTGTTTCACCATTATATGTGAGAATTCCATCCACTATTCTAACAATGATCCCTTCTGGTAAAGTCCCTATTTCCCATGTCAATAAATGCTCTATTGTATCGACATTAGTGACTTGTACGACTTCGTTTCCGTTGAATCTTCCATAATTCCCAAAAGTTATATCAATTGAGTTTGTATCTAAAGAATATGGACTTTGACTGAATACTTGGGTAAGAGAAAAAAATAACAGAAAGGATGTATTGGTAGATTTCATAGTTTTAGCATTGGTTGTGGATATTAAATATAATCTTTTAAATATGAAGTGAAAAGATACTCCAATAGAAAAAGGTAAATTGTATATTACTAATTATGTATAAATCAATATACCAAAATCATGAAATCACTTTTTTTTATTGCAGTGGTATGTCTTTTGCCAAGAGTACAAAGTCAATCAAACATCATACTTCTCCTAGTGTAATTATTAAATAAACGAAATGAAGCTATTTTTCAGGTTAGTTTTATTTGCATTGTATTTCAATGTTGCTCTAAAGAAGAAAATCTACCGCTATTTCCACCATGTGAGCATGATGATTTTCATGTAACCTATAGGTTTAATGATAGTTGTGCAACTCAAACATACGTCGATTTTAGTAAGCTTGGGGAAGATTTTTCTCTTCTATAAGGGAGAAGCCACACTGAAAAAATAGCACAGTTCTTACATATAGTAATTCTTGAAGAATCAAATCTAAATGATACGTTGTGGATAGAAGCATTTGATGTTACCTCGTCATTTACGGATAGGGTAATACTTAATTATAGTTATCAAGACTATAGCGGTCTTTCGGGAGGCTTTGGTATTCCAACTGGTCAAGGCACTAAAGACGACTACCTTATTATCGACTATTACAATGCAGATACGTCCATACTTGAGGGGCGATTTCAATGTAAATTTAAAGAAGGATCCGCTGCTTCATGGGTAAATGTACCTGATGGACTAGAATTATCTGAAGGAAGTTTTAAGGTGATGATGGGGTAAATATTTGTCTGAAATACAGCAGTCAATCAGATTCACTTAATAAACGAAAAAGTATAATCAAAAAGGGCCTATCAAATAAATGATAGACCCTTATAAACATTCTTACCACCAATATAAAAAGGTGATTTTATCGATTAAACCTATAGTGTCAATGCAAATCTTGCGAAAGCATATCTGCCACCAATACCAAATTGTTGTGCTCTTCTAGACCAGTCAAATCTTCCACCACTTCGGTTTGTTCCTGTCTGTGCATTTCCATCACTATCAGTATAAGAAATCTCAGTCTCCGCTCTGTCTGGATAGATGTCTAATAAGTTGTTGGCACCTAATGTAAGTGTTACATTGTCAGTGAATTTATAGCTTACTGAAAGATCAGTAATCAGTTTACCAGAGAATTCTTGTTGAAGAGCGAGATTATTAGTCGCTTCAGTTACGGTACCAAAGTATGTATTTCTTAAGAATATATTCAGTTTACTCATCGTCAAACTATTAGACAATGATGCCTTTGTTCTTGGTACTGCTTGTTCCAAGTATACTCTACTATCTTCAGGGAAATAAGTTGACACAAGCCCAGCATTTTCCAATACTTCAGATGCTTTAATCTCTCCTACTCTTTCTGTTTTTGATAATGTTCCAGAAAGATCAGATTTCAATAGCGTTTTGCTACCAAACCTTGTTTTGTGTGTAAGTACAAAATCTAATCCTGTACTCTTTGTATCAATAGCATTTGCAAAGAATGATGCTGCAGATGCATTCGCTTGTTTTAGCAAATTATCTAATTCCGATCCAGTTCCAGGTCCTTTGAATTGTCCAGTATACACGACTCTATCATCTATATTTACTATATATCCGTCCAATGTAATAGAAAGATTCGCGGCAGGAATAGCAGCTGTTATACCTGCACTTACACTAGTCGAAGTTTCTTCCTTTAATTCAGGAATACCCAATAAATTCGCAGCTCTACTATCATTTGCAAATGTTCCTACTTCTACAGGATTACCATCTTGATCAAATATTGTAGATGTAGAATTGAAATTTAATTGATGTAATGAAGGAGCTCTGAATCCTGTGTTCGCAGCAGCTCTAATCGTCATCTTATCTGTAACTCTTAATCGAGCCACACCTTTGAAGTTTACGGTTGAACCAAAATCAGAATAATTCTCATATCTAGTAGCTACACCAAGAAGCAATGTTTCTGTCACATCCGCCTCCAAATCGATATATCCTGCTACACTTGACCTAACACGATCCACCTCATTTGCTGGAGCGAATCCAGGGAAAACTTGTGATCCACCAGGTCGAGTATTCCCAAAAAAGTCTTTTCTAGTTGTTTGATTAGGAGTCGTGATTGGATTTCCATCTTCATCAAACTGTGCATATGAAGGCAATTCTCCCGCTGAGATTGCATAGTTTTCATATCTGTGCTCTGCACCGAATGCTACATTAAGGCCACTTAAGATATCATCGTATTTATGATTCAGATCCAAGTTTGTAGTATTTTGAGCAAAAGAGAAACCACCTGCATCAAATCTCGTAGGAGTTGCATTCAACATTGATGCATTTGATGTATTAGATATTTCATATAAAAACGAGTTCGTTCCATATGAATTACTAAAATCTACAGACCAGTCATTGACTTTACCTCTGATACCAGTACTCATGGACTTATCACCAATTTTAGAATTGATCTCAGGTAAAAATCCATTGTTGTAAGCAGGTGTATATGTTCTAGATTGATTTGGTAACCTGTAGAATCCAGCGGAATTTCCTGCTCTTCTACTTACACCCGCATTGGCATATATTTCAGTTCCAGAATCATTTAGAGGGTAAGCAAAATTTGCAAAAAATCTACCTCCTCTCAATGCTGATTGACCAACACGCATATTGAAATCCGATCTTGTTAATCCTCTTGCTGCAAGTTCTGCATCAGTATTATCAGCTGATAGAACGCCCTGTAATTCAGCTTTAGAAGTCGCTCCTGCAAGATCAATTCCCGCTGCACCAGCATATTGTATCACATCTGTCACATCATCATCCTGAAGGTTAGCGATATCGTAACCATCAGCTTGTGCAAACCTCTCTACTGTATTAAACGAGTTGAATACATTTCCTTCCCATTCTTTCATTCTACTGAACTCTTCTCTTACATCAAAATCACCAGTAAAATTGATAAAAGCGCCTTTATCATTTAGTCCTACTCCGTAATTTGCACTGATATTTGTTGATGCACCATCGCTACCACCTGTTTGGTAGTTGGCATTTTTTGACATATTAGCGCCATAACTTGCTACTAATGTCAATTCATCCGTCTGTTCTTTTAGTATTATATTGATTACCCCAGCAATGGCATCTGATCCGTATTGGGCGGCTGCACCATCTCTAAGTACTTCGATCCTAGCAATAGCTGCTGCAGGGATAGCATTCAAATCCGTACCTACACTACCTCGACCAAATGTACCGTTTACATTGATAAGAGAAGATGTGTGTCTACGTTTACCATTTATTAATACCAATACCTGATCTGGTCCTAGTCCTCTCAATGAAGCTGGATCTATATGATCTGTTCCATCAGAAATATTCTGTACGTTGGACGTAAAAGAAGGCGCCACAAAGTTTAATATTTGATTCAAATTAACTTGTGGACTAGACTTCAATAATCCAGAAATGTCGATTACATCTACTGGTACAGCGGTAGTCAATTTTGTTCTCCCTTCTGCACGAGAGCCCACAAATACGATCTCATCTAGTGCATTTCCCTCTGATAGTGTCACATTTGCTGTCGATCTTCCGTCTATAGCAATCTCTTGTGTAGTGTATCCTACATAGCTAAAAATTAGAGTGCCCGCCATATCCGTGACATTCAAGGAGTATGATCCATCTATATCAGTAATGGTACCAGAAGAAGTACCCTTTTCCATTACTGATGCTCCGATTAATGGTTCTCCAGAGTCATCTGTCACCACTCCGGTTACATTTTGACTTATCATAAATTGGCTAAACGCCATAAATAGTAAAATAAAAGTCTTTTTCATTGTAAAATGTTTTTGTTAATAAATATGTACTGGCTTGCCATGTGAAATCCTACTAATATTGGATTCAATTTTATATTATTTAGAAAGATGTCTTTCGGTATGCGTTAGGTACTTACGAAGCTTTAGGTAGAAGCTAATCGATTTATATATATATAAGATGAAATTGGAGGACATGAACTTTAATCATTATATCTTCCAAGTTGGGCATTCTAATTATCTTAAACTTTCACAAAATAGGTATAAAAATCTATTTATAATACGTATAAAAAATAAACATATGAAAAATATATTTACGACTTGACATGAAATAGTTTATTTTAAATAAAATATCCCATTCCGATTATTATTTTGATCTAGAATGATTTGAATAAAATCCAACTTTAATTTTGATTGACTTATACCTTCAGTATAGTTGTCGATTCAGGAATAGAAATGCGAACACAAAACGATTTTCTTTATTCATGCTAGGGAAAAACTTAAATTACAATATCTTCGCCCTGTGGAGAATTTAGAGAGACTCCTGAAGCTCTATCAGGAAGATGAAAGAACAGATCAAATAGCTTCTCATGTGGAAGCGTCCACACCTGCCAGAATCATGATTGATGGGATGGTCGGTGCTCAGGATTGCTTTGTCTTGGCGGCACTGTTTGGCAAGAGCGGGTATTCCCAGATATTTATAGCAAACGATAAAGAAGAAGCGGCTTATTTTCAAAATACGCTCGATCTTATCATAGAAAAACCCAAAGTCCATTTCTTTCCAGATTCGTTTAAGCGACCGATGGCATACGAGGATCTCAATAATATGAATGTCCTTCAACGAACTGAGTCTATCAATAAGATCAATCAGCATGATGGGGAAGGGCAGATTGTTGTCACATATCCTGAGGCAATATTCGAAAAAGTAGTTGATCCCAAAATTCTTGATAGCAATAAAATCGTTGTAAAAAAAGGTGAAGACTTAGATGTAGATACGATCTTAGAAGTATTGGTTGAATACGGTTTTGAACGAGTTGAATTTGTGTATGAGCCGGGCCAATTTGCCATCCGTGGAGGAATAGTTGATATATTTTCTTTTGGTAACGAATGGCCATACAGAATAGAATTATTTGATGAGGAAATAGAGAGCATCAGGACCTTCAATCCTACGAATCAGCTTAGTCTAAAAAACATTGAGCGCGTATCCATTATTCCCAATATCAATAGTGGATTTAAGCAAAGTGAGAAAGTCCCTTTTTTCAGTGTGTTTAATGAACGTACTGTAGTTTGGGTAAGAGACTTTGATATTGTTTTGGATAAACTGCAAATGTGCTTTGATAAGTCAGAGAAATTTGCTGCGAACATTAATGTCAATACAGAAGAAGAACTCAAAAAAGTATTTGACGAAAGAGCATTCATATATCCGAATGAGGTAATGAATAGCCTTGAACGGTACAATATTATCATCACTAAAAAGTCTCAAATCAAAATTGAGCCTGATGCTAAAATCAGTTACAATACTAAGCCTCAGCCTTCATTCAATAAGAACTTCAAGTTGCTTATTGATAACTTGGAGGAGAATGACAAAGCGGGCTTAGAGACTTTCTTATTTACAGATAGTGCGAAGCAGATCGAGCGTTTTTATTCGATATTCGAAGACTTGAAAGCTGAAGTACTCATCCATCCTGTGAATAAGTCGATCTATGAAGGATTCATCGATGCAGATTTGAATATAGCTTGTTATACTGATCATCAGATATTTGACAGATTCCACAGATATAAACTGAGAAAAGGATTCACCAAGGAGCAGGCAATGAGTCTGAAAATGATTCGAGAATTGCAAGCTGGTGATTTTGTGACACACATAGATCATGGAGTAGGAAAATATAGTGGGTTAGAGAAGATAGAGATCAGTGGAAAGACCCAAGAATCAGTTAGGTTGCTCTATCAGAACAATGACATTCTATATGTGTCTATCAATTCACTTCATAAGATTAGTAAATTCGTTGGGAAGGATGGAAAACCTCCAAAGCTGAGTAAGATTGGAGGTGATGCATGGAAAGCACTCAAACGGAAGACCAAGAAAAAAGTAAAGGATATAGCCAAGGAATTGATCAAACTATATGCAAAAAGAAAAGCATCAAAAGGACATGCATTTCCTGAAGATGGATACATGCAAAATGAGTTAGAAGCTTCATTTTTATATGAAGACACTCCTGATCAATTGACTGCCACCACTGACATGAAAGAGGATATGATGGCAGAACACCCTATGGATCGATTGATTTGTGGTGATGTTGGGTTCGGTAAGACAGAGATAGCACTTAGAGGAGCATTCAAAGCTGTGGTAGGCGGAAAGCAGGTGGCTATTTTAGTTCCTACTACCATATTGGCTTTGCAACATTATAAGACCTTTCATGATCGAATGGAAGAATTTGGTGTGTCGGTAGATTATCTAAATAGATTCAAAACAAACAAACAAAAGAAAGAGATCTTTGCGAAAATGGCAGATGGTACTCTTGATCTTGTGATAGGTACACATGCTTTGCTCAATAAAGATGTACGATTCAAAGATCTTGGTCTCTTGATCATTGATGAAGAACAAAAATTTGGAGTTGCAGCAAAAGAAAAACTTAGAAATCTTAAAGTGAATGTAGATACACTTACGCTTACTGCTACTCCGATTCCGAGAACATTACAGTTTTCATTGATGGGGTCTAGGGATTTATCCATAATTCGTACTCCGCCACCCAATAGACAACCTATTCATACAGAAAGAAGGATCTTCAATGATGAGGTCATTAGAGAATCAATTTACTATGAAGTAAATAGAGGTGGTCAAGTATTCTTTGTTCATAATCGTGTAAAGAGCCTTCCTGATATGGCTGCAATGGTACAAAAGCTATGTCCTGATATTTCGGTTAAGATCGCTCACGGTCAGATGGATTCAAAGACGATGGAAGAGAGATTGGTTGATTTCATAGCTGGAAAGTTTGATGTTTTGATATGTACAAACATCATCGAAACAGGTCTAGATATCGCCAATGCAAATACGATCATCATCAATAATGCACATCAATTTGGGATGAGTGACCTCCACCAATTAAGAGGTCGTGTTGGGCGGTCGAATAGAAAGGCTTATTGTTATCTTTTTGCACCACCATTATCCGTATTGACTTCAGAAGCTAGAAAGCGAATCAAGACATTGGAAGAGTTTTCTGATTTAGGAAGTGGATTTCATATTGCAATGAGGGATCTTGATATCCGTGGAGCGGGTAACATGTTGGGCGGTGAGCAAAGTGGATTTATCAGTGATATAGGATACGATACTTTTCAGAAAATATTAGAAGAAGCTGTATTTGAGCTGAAGGAAACGGAATTCAAGGATGTTTATAAGGATCAAGTAAAGAAGGATCGAAACTATGTCAGAGATGTAGAAGTGGAGACGGATGTCGAGATGCTTATTCCTGACGATTATATCAATAATATCCAAGAGAGACTTTTACTTTATACCCAACTCGATGGTATCAATGATGAAGAGGAATTGACAAAATTTATTGATGCGATGCAAGATAGATTTGGTCCTATCCCGAAGCAAGTAAGCGAATTATTTGATGGACTTAGAGTAAGATGGATCTGCAAGAGACTTGGGTTCGAAAGATTGTCGTTGAAGGGAAATAAACTTAGGTGTTATTTTATTGGGAATCCACAATCGTCCTATTTCGAAACAGAACAGTTCCAAGCGATAATGAAATATGTATCGGTAGGTGGTCAACTTAAAGGTTATTCTCTCAAGCAATCGAGAAATTATCTTTTGATGATTAAGGATGGGGTTAAGGGATTAAAGCAAGCAAGAGTGTTACTGCAGGATTTGCATGCTGAGGTGCAGAAGTAAATTTATGAAAATGCCAAACACACCAATAAGTGTCTGACATTTTATTTTTTAATAATCTACATTTTAGTAATCTACGCCCTCGGTAACTTAATCATATACTTCTTCTTAATTACACTCAACTTCGCATCTCTTAACCAAGGGTTATAATACTTCAGCATTCGATAAGTGACTCCATTGTGCTTAGAAAATTCAGCCCAACTTTTTACTGATTTGTCAACTTCGACATAGTATACATTATCAATGCGTTCGTACAGTTCGTGTGGTTCTACAAAGAAACCATATCGTTCTGGATCTTTCATGATCTCTTTGATTGCGATTAGGCGGAATACATATCTTCCTGTTTCACTATTCACATTAATATCGTAGAATGAAGATTGACCCTGCTCCTTTAGAGTCCTAGCGAATTTGGTAGGGCCTACATTATATGCTGCAGCAGCATTCGCCCACGACCCAAATCTTTTATGTAATTTTTTAAGATAACCACAAGCCGCTTTTGTCGCTTTTTCTACATGATATCGTTCGTCTACTTCGTCGTTTATTTCTAATCCCAATTCTTTAGCGGCTGCTTTCCTAAATTGCCAAAACCCTTTAGCATTGGCAGATGATTGCACATTCCTAAGGCTACTTTCTGCAACAGCTAGATACTTAAAATCATCAGGCACTCCTTCTTTTGCCAAAATAGGTTCGATAATTGGGAAAAATTTATTTGCGCTCTTGATATGCATCAATGTTGCGGATTGCCAATAAGCATTTACAGATAGTTCTCTGTCTAGTCTCTCACGAGTATCCATATTGACAGGCATTGCTTCTCCCGCAAAAGAAGGAGAAGCGATCGTTGGAGTACGTATGATCTGTGGAAGAGCATGTAAAACTTCTGTATTGGTTTTTTTTTCTTCATCGGTAAATGAGGTGAAAATAAATGCACAAACATATACAAATCCAATGGCGGAAAAGATAGAAAAGGCTAATCTAGACATAGCTATATTTTTAAATTAGGTAAAATAATTTCAATAAGTAATGATGCCGTAGCGGCGATCTCAGGTAGGGTTTTCTGAAGTTACAATCAGATAACTCCCAAAAGTAAAGAATTATTCTCTATTTGTGGTGACTTAGGAATGATTCAATAATAAAGTAACATTTTCTACTTGTTATTTTATCTTTCTACAGCGTTAAAAAGCCTCGCCAATGCCTTGCATTGTCTACGTTTTTTGCCTTGTTGAAAAATAAAATACCCGTGTATAAAAGCGAACTTTATTAATGTATCATTCCTTATGCGCTTTTCCGTCTTCTAAAAGTGTATCAATGAAGATGTTGAGAATATTGCAGCAACCACTAAGATAGCTATCAATGGTTTCCTAGATAGCTGGAGGTTGGAATTCCTTCTTTTTGATAGATAAAATGTTAAAAAAGCATTATTATTGATCATGCGATTAAGATTTACTCATTCATCCTATATCTTTTAGTTAAATGAATATTGCCATTCTCTCTAGAAATCCTGCGCTATATAGCACTCAAAGCTTGGTAAATGCAGCAAGGAAAAGAAACCATTATGTAAGAATATTCGACCACATGCAATGTGATTTGGTGATCGAAGAAAATAGTCCATGTATATATTATCATGGTCAAAGAGTTAAAAATATTCAAGCGGTGATACCTAGGATAGGAGATTCTGCAACTGTATATGGAGCTAGTGTGATCCGTCAATTTGAATTGATGAAAATCTTTAGCACTTTAAAAGCGGATCCACTTTTAAAAGCAAGGGATAAAATATCTTGTATGCAAATTTTAGCTGCAAATGGTATAGCAGTCCCAAAGTCTACCATATCGAATAATGTTATGACCATCGGTCAGATGATAGATGAAGTAGGACCCATGCCTGTAGTTATAAAATTGGCCAATGGCACACATGGATTAGGTGTGATGCTTGCCGAACAAAAGAAGATGGCAGAATCTATAGTGGAAGCCTTTCATAAGACAAAACAAAAAGTATTTTTGCAGCAATTTATAGCGGAAGCTAAAGGTGCCGACGTTAGAGTTTTTGTTGTAAATAATGAAGTAGTAGGAGTGATGAAGAGGCAAGCTGCTGAGGGAGAATTTCGTTCTAATTTACATAGAGGTGCCACTTCGGAGGTAATACAGTTGACAGAAGCAGAAATGAAAGTAGCACGTAAAGCTGCAAGAGTCATGGGCCTTAATGTTGCAGGAGTAGATATGTTGCAAACATCTAGAGGTCCTATGGTGTTAGAAGTAAACGCTAGCCCTGGACTCGAAGGAATAGAAACAACAACTGGTCATGACATAGCCAGTAAAATCATAAAATATGTCGAGAAAAACTACAATTATATATGATTGAAAATCTGGAGACAAAACACACATTTGAAGAGCCTATAGAAGTTGGAGGGGTATCTGTCTATCCAGGAGAATATGCACAGGCCAATATCAATGTGGGACGACTTCCGTCTGATACAAGGATTGATATCAAGGCACATATATTCAGAAGTAAAAATCCAGGACCATGTATGTTGGTAGTTGGTGGTGTTCATGGAGATGAAATTAATGGAATCGAGATTGTAAGGAAGGCCATTGAAGAAGATTTATTCAGTGACCTAGAAAGAGGAAGTATTATAGCAATTCCTTTGTTAAATGTATTCGGGTTCATCAACTTCAGTAGAGAAGTACCTGATGGAAAAGATGTAAACAGATCATTTCCAGGAATTAGAAGTGGGTCATTGGCTTCTAGGGTAGCTAACACAATGACAAAGAAGATATTACCTTTTGTAGATTTTGCAATGGATTTTCATACAGGTGGATCTTCTAGATTTAATTATCCCCAGATCAGATATAGCAAAACGGATAGACAAGCTGAAGAACTTGCAATAGTTTTTGGTACTAAATACATAATCCAAAAACCATTGATCCCAAAGTCATTTAGAAAGACTGCTCATGACATGAATATCCCAACCATTGTATTCGAAGGGGGAGAAAGTGTAAGGTTAGATGGACATTCTATCTCAGTTGGACTGCAAGGAATGAAACGAGTATTAGCTCACTTAGAAATGAAGCATGAAGTTGTCTTCGATTCTCAAGTGAAGTCACTTATGATTGCAAGAACTGCATGGTTGAGAGCTCCATATTCTGGAATATTCATCTGGTCAAAGGCTTCTGGTGCTTTTGTGAATAAAGGAGAACCATTAGGTGTGCTCAAAGATGCATACGGTAGTAAATCTATAACGGTTTCTGCCACAAGAGATGGACACATTATTGGACATAGCAATGCGTCTGTAGTAAATCAAGGTGACGCTCTATTCCACATTGGATTTAATTTTACTGCCTTATGAATCGATTGTTGTTGATCTACTTTTTGGCGTTTCAGTGTGTTTTGGGAATTTCTCAAAACAATGTTCTCAAATCAAAAATAGAGGCAACACTCAAAAATGAAGCTTTTGATTATGCGTCAGTTGGAATTTCGGTCAGGACATTGGATGGAGATGAAGTAGTTAACATAGGTGGAGATAAAAAGCTGATTCCTGCCAGTTCTCAAAAGCTGATTACGACTTTTAATGCGATTGATATATTAGGAGCGGATTATAAATTCAAAACACGAATTGGTTATTCTGGAAAGATTGATCGATCTGGCACTTTGGAGGGTGACCTTGTGGTAATAGGCAGTGGAGATCCTACTTTTGGAGCAAAACGATTTGGTCAGGATTGGCGAGAAATTGTAAACAAAATTGTCAATGCTGCGAAGAAAAAAGGAATCAAATGCATAGATGGGAATATTGACATCAGAACCAATGTATTTAAGGGACAGCCTATTCCTGGTTCATGGCCATACGGTGATGTCGCCAATTATTATGGCAGTGGTTCATGGGCATTCAATTTTAATGAGAATGAATATGATCTGTTTTTTAAACCTAAAGTCAAAGAAGGTCAAATAGCTCAAATAGAAAGTATCGATCCTGAAATTCCATACTTAAAGATAGAAAGTGAAGTTGTCACAAAAGGGAAAAATACAGGAGATAATGCATATATCTATGGGGATCAATATCACTATCGAAAGATTGTAAGAGGGAGTATTCCATATTCAAGTAAGTCATTTAAGATAAAAGGTTCTATACCCAATCCTCCGTTATCATTTGCTTCATTGTTAAGTTTTGAATTAGAAGAAAACGGAATTTTGACCAATGGTTTAAGCATAACTGAACATCCCATAAAGAAGTCTGATTTTGAGGAGTTACTAACTATAAAGTCAGAATCATTATCACAGATAGTTTCTGAAGCAAATTTTGAAAGTATCAATCTTTATTGTGAGGCACTTCTTAGATTGATAGGGAAAAAGGAAAAAAACGAAGGTTCTATCGATGCTGGATTGGAAGTAATATCAGAACGACTAGCATCTATAGGAATTGATAAATATAGCTTTCGATTAGAAGATGGCAGTGGCCTTTCGCCGAGAAATAATATTGCACCAAGCTCATTTACAACCTTCTTAAATATCATAGCACAACAACTTGGAAGAGATAAAATGCTCAAATATATTCCGCAAACCGGAGTCTCTGGTACGGTATCCACATTATTACAAAAGAAGAAATCCCAGAAGAAATTCTACCTCAAATCTGGATCGATGGGTAGTGTGTTGTCATATACGGGATTGTTCCAAGGGAAGTCAGGAAAGTGGTATGCCATCTGTTTTATTTCTAACAATCACTCTCATGGTAATAGTGCTGTCAAGAGAAAAGCTGAAGATATTTTTGAGTTGCTTTATTTGGGGATGTGATTGCCTCATCAAATATTTGATTCTCCAATTGAGATTTATTTTAATTTGAGATGAAGTGTAAAGCGACATTTTTATAAAGGTTTATCCAGCGGACTAAGACAAATAACCAATTTTTAACAAGTCATGGTCGCTTCTAGTGATCAACTTTTTTACTTTTACACGTTTGAATAACACGATTGATTTCGAATGTATGAATTGATCAAATCAAAAAGTAGTTTTTCTATGCGCAGGAGTTTATTTGTGATGTTATTATTACTGTTTACATTTAGTGTGATGGCTCAGATCGAGGTGTCTGTAGTAAATGAAGACAATATGCCTATGCCATACGTAGATGTGTATACATCGGATTTCAGTTTTACGGATGTAACAAATGCGGAGGGTAAAGTAATAATACCTGAAGGGTTAAGCAATGCTGCCATTATTGTTTTTAACTTTTTAGGGTATCAAGAGATTTCAAAAAAGAAGTCCGAGTTAACTGCTGGAGAACCGCTACGGATGACCGAAGGACTAGTACTCGAAGAAGTGACGATGGTCGGTCGTACAGATAACAGAAGTCGAGATCTCCCTGGTAAAGTAGAAAGCATAAACACCAAGATATTCCAACTGACGAATCCACAAACTGCTGCGGATGCTCTTGGGCAACATGCGGATGTGTATATTCAGAAGAGTCAAATGGGTGGAGGAAGTCCAGTTATAAGAGGCTTTGAAGCCAATAAAGTACTATTGGTTCTTGATGGAGTAAGAATGAATAATGCAATCTTCAGAAGTGGGCACCTTCAAAGTGCGATCACAGTTGATAATGCAATGTTGGAACGGTTGGAAGTATTGTATGGGCCGGGATCATTGATCTATGGGAGTGATGCGATAGGTGGAGTGGTGCATTTCAGAAGTAAAAACCCAAAACTTAACTTTGATAATAATAGGGAGCTCAATATTTTTGGGAATAGCTATGTACGATATGCATCGGCGAACAATGAAAAGTCAGCTCACATAGATTTTAATATAGGAGGTGAGAAATTTGGATCTTTGACATCTATTTCGACCTCTGATTATGGAGACCTCAGAACTGGATCTAGAAGAGGAGATGAATATCCAGATTTTGGAAAGAGATTGATATACGCAGATAGGATTGATGGTGAAGATGTAATAGTTGAAAATGAGGATCCAAATCTTCAAGTAGGCACTGGTTATAGCCAAGTAGATGTATTACAAAAGTTTCTTTATCAGCCGAATAAGAATGTGAGATTGATAGCCAATCTGCAATATTCTACAAGTACTGATGTACCTAGATATGATGCACTTTCTGAACTTGATGGTGCTGGTTTGTCTTTTGCAGAATGGTATTATGGACCCCAGACAAGATTTTTCTCTAGCTTGAGAACGGATATAAAAAGTACTTCTTTATTCACAGATAAATTGATTTTGATAGCGGCATATCAAAAAATAGATGAAGATAGAATTGATCGACAATTTGGAAGTGTTAATCTAGATCGCCAAGAAGAAGACGTGGATGTATTCAGCGTAACTGCTGATCTCCACAAATATTTTGATAGAGAAGAGACTTTTGAAATCAACTACGGAGCGGAATACAATAAAAATATCTTGACTTCGACGGCATTTAGAACAAACATAGAAACCAATGAAGTCACAAACAGTATTCTGACACGATATCCTTCTGGAGGCGGAGAGACGGACAACATTGCTGCATACACCTTGATCAAAAAAGGGTTTTCAAAATTTGACCTATTCGGGGGCTTGAGATATAGTAGCAATGGACTTGATGTCAAATATTTGGAAAGTGATAATCTACCTTGGCCAGAAGAATACTATGCAGGCATTTCTACTAGGAATAATTCATTAAGTTGGTCTCTTGGGACAGCAATCAAACCTATATTTGGATGGAAGATAAGTGGTCAAGTATCCTCTGCATTCCGATCTCCCAATATCGATGATCTAGCTAAAATACGAGTAAGGGCAGACGAAATACAAGTACCAAATATCGGGCTTGGTCCTGAAACTTCTCTTAATGGAGAATTGACGATTGCAAAGCAAATAAGTAAGCATACTAATGTATCAGCAACGGGTTTTTATACTAAATTAAGTGATGCAATAATCAGAGATGATTTTACTTTGCCAGATGGCACATCATTTTTGGTTGATGAAGGAGATACGCTAAACACTGTATCAAATATTAATGCGAACAGTGCGAAGGTGACAGGCATATCTATGAACCTTAATACTTCAATTAATGAACACTTTAGTTTCAGTGGTTCTTTTAACTATATAAAAGGGTTGACATTTGATGAAGTAGAAAATGAATCTCCCCTTTCTCATATTCCTCCAATCTATGGGAAAGTATCGGCTACTTATTCTGATACTAAACAAAAGATAAATCTAAACATTAGATACAATGGAGAAAAGCCTCTTTCTCTCTATGGAGGATCAGCTGATAATCTCGAAAATGCAACTTCGGATGGTACTCCATCTTGGGTGACAATAAACCTTTATTACCAGAGACAATTTTCTCAAAAGTTTTCTGGAAGTATGGGATTAGAAAATATTCTTGATGTTCATTATCGACCATTTGCTTCTGGGGTAAGCGCTCCGGGTAGAAACTTGGTGATGAGTATAAATGGTAAATTTTAGTGAACTTGCTTTAGATTTTATGCCTTTAAATGTCATAGAATATAATTTTACATTAAATTGTATCTTCTGTTTTTTAACTAATAATCTTTTATAATGATCAGATCAATCTTCATTTACACACTTGCATTATTGTTTGTTTCCAACTTAGGAGTCACTCAAAATACAGATATGATGCTTAATGCAAAGCCATATGATGAAGAAAGATATGATAATTTTAAAGGTGAAGCCTACTTGTGGGATGAACCGGTCTTAGTCACTTTGAATTCTTTGAATGGAGAGCCGATTAAAGGAGTAAGTGGGAATTATAATATGGCTGAAGGGGAGTTTGAAGTTTATAAGGATAAGAAATTTATAGTGCTCAATAAATTGAGATTTCCAATAATCGAACATACTGATTCAGATGGTGAGACCACTACTTTGATTTCTGTTGCGCATCCAAAGTTGAATTTTGGTTTTTGTATACAACATCACAAGGAAGAGAATTTCATGATCCTAGAAAAAAGAAAGAAGCTTAAGTCGGAGGTAAAAGTGGAGACACCTGGTCAAACCCAGCATTTGAATAGATTTAAAAATTCAAGAGATTACTACATACTCAAGAATGGAAAGTTGATTAAAATTAAGCTTAGCAGGAAAAAAATTACAAAAGAGTTCGGGCATACAAAGGAGATTAAAGAATACATCAAATCAAATAAACTTAAAGTGAAAAAGATAGAAGACGCCGTTATCTTACTGAAATATATGAATGAGCAAGGTTGGTTAATCTAGGTTATTTTATAGCATATTATTGATTATCAATTAGATATCTCTGATGGTAGAAGGCGGCAATAACTGGCCAATCAATTGCCGTATATAAGTCGACTTAAATATGGTGCAATATCACATTAAAGTCCTTAATTTTATTTTCCTCTGATATACTTAAGATTCCTATTCAAAATTAAAGGAAAGTAAGAATGAAATTAATTGCTAAGAAAATAAGTGACGCACGAATTGCCAAAGGACTCTCTCAAGAAGATTTGGCGGAACAAGCGCAAATTAATATTAGAACTATTCAGCGGATTGAGCACAGTGAAAGTGTACCAAGAGGAAAAACCTTGCGCTTGATAAGCGATGCACTTGAAATCGACATTAGTGATTTGAATGGTGTCATGAATACCAGCAATTTGAATATCCC
>OJIO01000761.1_pt1 | contig 17983 bp, 20 predicted proteins | sample 1595621 | NCBI WGS metagenome assembly OJIO01 (sample SAMN05416776, study PRJEB24817) | seawater metagenome | isolation source: Sea water | place: Canada:Atlantic | collected 2013-07
ATACAAATCTCATCCAAAATAATTCATTTTGAAGAAATTGATACTTTTCGGAGTGAACTCATTTGAATAAATTTCAATTATGATTAGTACATTTTCCTTCTCTTCTTCGTTTTGCAAATACTAATTATAAAATATCTGTGAAGCAACTACTATTACTCTTATCAATTATCCTTTTTTCTCAATGTGAATACTCTATTGATTTAGATCTGACTCCTGTCTCTGCATTAGCACCTATTTATGTCAAACTCGAAGTTGGAGATGTAGTGTCTGAAAATGTGCGCGAAACTACAAATATAGGACAGATCGTATTTTATAAAAGCTACATTCTTATACTAGAATCCAACACGGGAATTCATGTTATAGACAATGAAGATGTCTTAATTCCAGCATATATTAATTTTCTAAATTTACCTGGATTGACTTCGTTTCATGTTAAAGATGATTCTATAATAGCCTTATTCGCTAATCATATAATAAATATCTCCATAATTGACATTCAAAATAGTATGATAACTGCAATACTAGAACTAGAACCTTCACCTAATGGTACTGGAAATCATCCAAATGATCAAAATTATAGTGGCAAGTTTGAATGTGTAGACTTATCTAAAGGGATAGTTACAGGATGGGAAATGAAGAATATTATTGATCCAAGATGTTCCATTTTCAACTAAGCAAAAGCTAATTTGATGAAACTATTTAAAATATTGATACTAGTCTCGTTTATACTATCCTCATGTCGCTTTTTTGGTGATGATTTCGTAGAACCCAAAAGCACCTATAAAGAAAGCGTTACAATCAATGACTTCTTATATCAAGTAGAAGCCGATTTTCTTTCAACTTTCGATATTTCCGCCCCCAACAATATAAATTTAGTTGATGAGAAACGCCTCAATTCTAGAATAGAGTCGTTAGTTACATTTGGAGAAGTACTGTTTATCAGTTCGGGTGGATCTTTAATCGCATTTAAAATTAACAACTCAGGAATACCCGAAGAAGATAATAAAGTGAGCCTAAATATGTTCAGTAATCAACAAACAGAATGCGATCCTGTAATCATAAAAGATAATATAGCTTATGTAGCATTGGCAGACTATTCTGGCTCTTCAAATGCGTGCCAGCGATTTGAAAGTAATAATGAACTACGAATATACAATATTGAGACATTTGTTAGTCCCACATTATTAAGTCTAACACAGCTATCTGATATTAAAGATATTGCCACCTACAATGACTTACTTTTTGTATCAGATGGGTCAAATGGTTTCAAAATCTTCGATAAATCAGAACTTACTGAGTTAATTGAGTTATACCATTTTAGTGAAACACCAACAAAAGATGTTATTGTGAATAATGACATGCTATTAGTTGTAGGATTAACTGAATTGATCCAATATGACTTTAGCGACATCTCCAATGTACGGGAAGTCAGTAAAATAGAATTATGATCAAAAGAATTCTTTTAGCCTTTATTTTCTTATCTTTTTCAGTTTTGAGCTATAGTCAAGAAGACAATTATGATATTAATGGCCTGAGTGTAGGTTTTGTACCGTCTGCCTTATTTAATATTTGGACTGGCTATCAAATGGAGGCAGGATATGGATTTAAGGATCATTTTGAGATTGGGATTAATGTGGCTTACATTAATGGTAAACGTCAAAATAAACCCTATCAAGGTTATAGAATAAGGCCATCCATCAAGTACTATTTTCTTAATGAATTTGAAGATCATAGATTTTATATTGAAGCTGGTTATTTACAACGTGTTATTGATGTGCGACTTATTGGAAGGTTTAATATGTTTGAAGGCGTTTTTTTTCAAGAAATAGAAATAGTAAGAAATAGAACTGTAAAAGGTGGATTCGCTATGTTTGGGATTAAAAAACCAATTGGATCATCAGGTTTTTTTTATGACTTTGGTATCGGATTAGGTTTAGGAGAAATAACTATATTAAATGAACATATCCCAAATGGAGAACTAGAATCAAATGAGAACTTTTTTGTGAATGATTCAGATGGTTCTCTACCCTTTCCAATTCTATTAGTACACGCATCTATTGGGTATAATTTTTAAATAATCCATATGATCAACTAATTATATAGTATAAATCATTTTTACAGATTAGATAAACAAGTCCTTGAATTTCTGACAGTTATTGGCACCTCATATAACTTCAAAATTAAATTATCAATTATTATCATATTTCAGTTGGAAAACCAATAATAAGATATTATCTTTGCACCCGCTAACGAAAGATTTTCTTTCTTACCTAGCGAACAATATGGTTCCATAGCTCAGCTGGATAGAGCAGCTCACTTCTAATGAGCAGGTCTCAGGTTCGAATCCTGATGGGATCACTAGAGAATCAAAAGCCGGTCAATTTATTGACTGGCTTTTGTGTTTTAAGAAACATTCCAAGCTCGCTTGAAAATGTGCAATAAAACACAAAAGCCATTTAACCCTTTCTCCTGTCTTTCCCTTTTTAGGGCAAGATGTTACGGTATATAGTTAGCTGTTTTAAAGTTTTGCCCGAATCACAAGTATGACTTACATATTGTTGAGCTAGTTTAACAAAAGTAATCTTTCTGCTTCCCAACATAAATTCAACCCTGTCTCCTGTCTTTCCCTTTTTAGGGCAAGATGTTACGTTAGTGTTAGCTGATTTGATATTTTTGCCAGAATAACAAGTATGACTTACATATTGTTAAGACAGCTTGACAAATCAAAAGCCAAGTTCCGCAATAGCGGAATGGCGTTTGATTTTGACCTCGGAGCCTGAAAGGATGGACACAGTCAATCCGTCAACTCAAAAGAAAATAAATTCTATTCCATGCTCACTTGAGAATGTGAAATAAAACACAACATAAATTCAACCCTTTCTCCTGTCTTTTGGATATTGTCATCGACAAATGATACCTTTTGCTGAGCGATTATGATAAACAGTGAATGTGGCCAACAATCTTAAATAAGGGTCATATCATATTCGCTATGTGACAACTGTCTTGGACATAAAAATAAAATCGTGGTGAGCGATTATGATAATACTGTTGGTTTTAAAATAATTAGCAATCGGAGTATCATATTCGCTATACCTTTCAAGGCAAGATGTTACGGGATAGTTAGCTGATTTAACGTTTTAGCCAGAATCACAAGTATGACTTACAAATTGTTGAGAAAGCCCAAAAGGATCGACGCAGTCAATCCGTCATCTCATTAAGAAATAAATTCTATTCAAGCTCGCTTGAAAACATGTCCTACGCTTACAAAGCCTACAAAAGATCTTATCTGATTAGCAAAATCAATCTCACCAAAATCACCTGCGAGGTGTCTTGTGTGAGCAAACTTGATTAAGGGAAACAGAAACAGGTCTAATTCAATTGACTATGATATTTGAGGAGAAAGAACGACACTATTAACTACCAAGTTATATGACATAATAGTAGTTAATGTTTAGTCTTATGGTAAATAGGAAATGGCTTATCTAAAACCTGTAGGCAACCAATTTTTAGAGTGCATTTTGTCAAGATTGAGAGAAGCTTACAAAATAAAGCTCTCTCTCATCTACTTCATCTTTACTAAATGAATGTGGGTGGAATAAATTTGGTGGAAGGTTTTAAGAATTGGAAGACTATCTAGTTAAAAATAGTAGGATATAATAGAGTAGTTTTCACCCCAAAGCATAAAAACAAGAAATATTAATAACTTAATTATCTTAGTGGTTTCCAAAAAAAAAACACTTCAATGAAAAAACACCTCTTTTTTCTCATAGTCCTACTTTGTCCACTATTTCTATTTAGTCAAAAAGCAGAATCTATATTAATAGGGGATTTTTTTGCAGGAGGAGTAGTTTTTTGGCTTGATGGGAATGGTAGTGGGTTAGTATGTGCAATTACTGACCAGGAAATTAATCGTGATAATACACTCAAATGGGGATGTATGAATAATGATATTGATGGGGCTGACGATACAATCATTGGAACAGGTAAGCAAAACACCATTGATATTGTTGCAGATTGTAATACAACAGGAATAGTAGCTGATGTGTGTTCAAAATTATCATTAAATGGATATGAAGATTGGTTTTTACCATCAAAAGATGAACTAAATGAAATGTACCTGAACAAAGCCGCAATTGATGCAAGAGCGATAGCGATGGGAGGCACTGGCTTTGGTCGTAACTTCTATTGGAGTTCTACGGAGTACGATACTGAAAAAGCGTACTGGCAGTATTTCCTCAATGGTGTTCAGGAAAAGGATGATAAGAGAGTCGCTTTAAATGTTCGGGCAGTTCGGGCATTTTAACCATTTATATAATGGAGTTGAGCAGTTGCTTTTTAAAGCTAATTATTGACTTGATACTTGATTAATTGGGTCTAGTGAATACTCTTACTAATCCCCTTATAAAAACACTCCCACAGGCCGCATTTAAGGCTATCTGAGAGTATTTATTAATAGACTTGACTCCTTCTTAGTGTTCATGAGGGCCAAATGCTATTGTATGTGACCTGTCAGCTTCTGTGTTAACATAAATTTTCTTCTGATTTATTCCTAGTTCTTCAGGTATTAAATAAAGTGAGAAAACTCTTCCACCATCTTGTATTGCTAGTACATTAGCATCATGATCTTTTTTGCATATAGTGCCAAAATCATGTTTCAAATGTTTCTGAATTGATTCTAGTATAAATAGACGGAATTCTAAATTAGTGGACATAGCATTGGCTATAGAAGTAGTAGTCACTACCTGACCTAGAGCAAGCATAAATAATTAATTTTAAAGTGAAGGAATTGGTTAGATGTATATGAGCATTAGCCCTTTGTGATAGACAGAATAAACCTCATTTAAAACCTGTAAGCCACGAAAACGTGGTTGGCTATTTTGTCAAGATTATTTGAGTTTCTTAGAAAAAGAAAAGATCAAATATCAACTTGATCTTTATAAAATATGTGGGTGGAATAAATTTGGTGGAAGGTTTTATGTATTGTAATACTATCTAGTTGGGTAGTTTGGTCAATTCTGTCAACCAGCTCTATGAGGCTTCACTAATTATCTCAATAACTCACTCATCCTCTCCCCCTACCCCAACCGGATAATCATACCGAATCAACTTACCAAGTCCAGCGTCCCCTTCCGTACTAATAAACAAATTCCCCTCAGAATCAAAACAGATCCCTTCTGGTTGTGGTATTAAATTAGCATCAAGCGCAATTATATCCTTTATCTCTTTATCAGAGCCATAAACCAATAACATGCTTCGTTTTGCCGTGATGATATAAATATCTTCTGTTATCGGATGTATGGCTATACCTGAAGGAGCAAAAGCTTTTAGCCGCTGAGAAACGGAATGTTTCTTGTTAGAATCTTCAAATATTTCTTCAGAAAAAGACCTCAATTCATCTATATAGATTTCTAAGAAAGGTTCTTTCTCAAGTGTTTCAGTAGTATAGTCATAAGAATAAATCCCTTTGTCGGCTTGTGATGGAAAAAACATATTCCCTTTGCAAGCAAACAGTAACTTATTACTAGAGGGATGTACGTGTAAACCTTCAACATTATGGTGAGATTCAAAAGGGGTTTTAATTTTTTCTGTTTCACAACTTACTCTATCAAAACCATACAGAGTACCATTGCTAGTACTGATTAGGAGCAGACTATCTAATATTTCAATACTTTCAAAGTCTCCTCCTTTTTTAAAAACCTCAAATTCTTCTTGAATTGCACCCGTTCTTGGATCTAACTTATAGACAACTCCATTTTCATCATTGTGAGTATATATAAAGTTCAGCTTATCATCATAGGCCAGCCCTGATATCTCAATTAGTTCAGTTGGCAAGTGAAATATTTCAGTTTCATTTTCGAAATCGTATGCAACCATAGCCATTCTTTCAGCGTGATCATGGTATTCTCCTTGAGAAGCGACAAAATTAAATATGAAAAGTAAAAAGAACATCATCATACTGAAGAGGAAAATACTAAATGCTGTATCAAGGCATTTATATTTTGGATTCAGACTCCTGTCCAATAAGTAGTTCGCCCTTACCAAGTTTCCAATTTGTAAGGCAGAATCCAACACTACAGCAGCAGAACCATTTTCCATAACATCTAGACTCAACCTCTCACTAAGCAAAAGACTCCTTTGACTACAGTCTGGATATTTCGGACTAATTTCTTGCTCTATTAGTTTGTAAACGGCTCTAATATTTGGTTTCACAGTAAAAAGAATGAACAAAGCTGTACTTAGAAACCCTAACGCAACGATAATCAATATCCAATATGGAAAATGAACATAGGACCCAAATTCTAAAAAAACAACCAATACTCCAACAAGAAAAAATATTGATATGGACAATAACATGTTTGCTTTCTGATCAGATTGCTCTAACATTGTTGTCTTAAAAATCATCTGATTCCTAAGCAGTACTTTGATCAGTTTACCCTCTTTTTTAGAAGGAGAATACAATGATGAACTATCAATATTTGATTTCTTTGCCATTTATATAAATCTGCCAATCACAAATACTAATGCTATCAATAAGAAGGAAAATAGGAAAAGGTTATATGCTATATCTAGTAATCTATATTTATTCCCTAAATATCTCTGGATTGCAAATGCGAACCTTGTTTGATTGCCTATTTGTAACTCCTGGCTCCTTACAACCTTGTCCATACTTAGCTCATACTCTTCTAATGTAGGTTGTCCCATTGGCATAAAGTTATTATATTCTAATTCTGGATATGTTGGTTCTATGTGCTTCTTAAAAAATCGGTAGATCCAAAAGCCATTCGGTCTAGCAGATAAAACGGAAAAAACCAGAGCACCACCAGTTCCCAGTATTAATATCAAACCTATCAACCAACCATGATTTAGATTTTCATTTAGGTATCTATAGAATAAAATTGACACGGATACTATTGTAGAATTTACTCTAATCATGATCATGGCCTTCCTATCAGCAATAGCCAATGAACTGACAATGAATTTATTTTGATTTCTAAAGTAGGTACTAAGGGATTTTCGTGGCTCCTTTTTCGTCCAGTAAAGCGGTGTAGGTTCAGACAATCCATTCTCTTGCCTTAATTCTTTTTCTTTAAGATTCTTTTCTTTCATAATTCAAAAAAATATTGATTGATTGTCTTAATCCTGCTCGAAGATATGAACAACTTTAACTATTAATTTTATAAAAAGGATTCTTTGGAATGAAACAATAATAAAGTTACATTCTTCTGCTTGATCTTTTTTCCTTATTCTGCGTAAAAAAGCCTCGCCGATGCGATGCATCGCATACGTTTTTTGCCTTGAAGAATGAATAAATATCAGCACAGTAAAACGCACTTTATTAATGCATCATTCCTTTGTTTGTTCACTATTCAAATATGGACAGAAATGATAGGTTTAAATTGATAATTTAAGACCAATTTCTATGAACAAGAACTGAAGAGATTTGTTTTTTCTTTATTGTAAAATAAGGAATAATGGCTAACAACGAACGTCTGGTAATAGAGGAAAGATCAAGAAATATTGGAAATTTCACAGTAGGACGCTTACTTCCTTTTCGCAAGCGTCGATCTGTAGGGCCATTCATTTTTATTGATCATATGGGACCTACGTCCTTGCACAGTCCTAATTGGATGGATGTGGATCAACATCCGCATATTGGTCTATGCACATTTACATACCTATTAAATGGGCAGGTGGAGCATAGAGATAGTACTGGTGCCGTGCAAATAATATCCGCTGGTGATGTTGGTCTAATGACAAGCGGTCGTGGTGTGACTCACACTGAGAGGACACCAGAACATTTAAGAACTCAACCTTCGCATTACATACACGGGTATCAAATCTGGATAGCTCTTCCAAAAGATAAAGAAGAAATCACACCTAGATTCGATTTTCTCTCAGTCTCTGATGTACCTAAATGGTCCGCTGATGGAATGATTTTCAAACTCTTAGCAGGCAAAATCATGGGATATAAGTCTCCATTGCCTGTGCATTCTGAGTTATATGCTATAGATATCGAGGTAGAAGAAGATACTTTTCTTGATGTCAAGAAATATTTCTCTGGAGAGATTGCAATTTTGATCAATAAAGGTGAAATCACAATAGATAATCAGACTGTCTCAGCTGGACAATTACTGGCTTCTCATACATCATTAGAATGTGGTGTAGAGCTGAAGAAAGGAAATAGGGTTTTACTATTCGGTGGACCAGCTTTTCCTGAACCTCGTTATTTACATTGGAACTTTGCCCATTCATCCAAAGAAAGATTAGGGCAAGCAAAGCAAGATTGGATCGACCGAAAATTCACTAAAGTGCCTAATGATGATACTTACATTCCACTGCCGTCCTATTAATAGATCATTGTCACTAAAAAATTCATATTGTCACAAATAAAAGCATACCACGACGTTGATCCTGAAAATATTGAAAAAGTATTTGATGTTAAAAGAATGGAAGATATCTATGACATCACTAAAGGCAAAGCGGATGCACCACATAGACATGATTACTATACCATTCTTTTAGTTATATCAGCTAAAGGGAAGCACATTATTGACTTTAATGAATTTAAGATGACAGGAGGGCAAGTCTATTTTTTAAGTCCAGGCCAAGTTCATCAAATAGTTGAAGAGGAAAAATCAATTGGTTATATTTTTACATTTTCTTCTGATTTTATAATTAACAACGGAATAAATCCTTCATTTATAGAAGACCTTCATCTCTTTCAATTGAATGGATATTCTCCTCCACTAGATATCACAACAGACATACAAGATGAACTGATTTCTTTTGCTGAGTATATCATTAAAGAAGTAGGATCTACCACAAAATTCACTTACTATGCTGTTGGATCTTGGTTGAGGTTATTTCTAATCCGATGTCAAGAAAACTGTACTCGTTTAGAATCTAATACTCAGTTGGTACATACTAGCCAATCAATCCTCAAGGAGTTCAAATTTTTACTAAATGGCAGGTTTAAAATGTGGCATAAAGTGAATGACTACGCTTCTCATATGTATATAACTTCGGATCATCTTAATGCTAATATAAGCCAACTTACAGGACAATCAGCTAAAGTCCATATTCAGAATAGAATTATCCTTGAAGCTAAAAGGTTACTCTTATATTCAGACATGAATACTAAAGAAATAGGATATGAATTAGGATTTAAAGAACCATCACACTTTAGCCAATTTTTCAAAAAGTGTGTACTAATTTCACCAACAGGCTTTATAAAATCTAAGTAATCTCGGATTTTTGTATCTCATCTTCTGATTTTTGTATTCTTTATGAATCTCTATTACTTTATATTTGTCTTATTGAAATGAATAAAACTTTTAACCATGAATAGAAAATCATTTTTAAAGAATTCGATACTTGGGGCAGCGAGCATTGCAGCAAGTAAGAGCATTCTTAAAGAAGAGGAAAATACAATTTCTACCTATGACAAATTAATGGATAGAGTGGGATTCAATCATTTGCCAAATAAAGAGGAGAAATCAATGAAATCAGTATTACACAAAGCGAACACTAGAGGAAATGCAAACCATGGATGGCTTAATAGTTTTCATTCTTTTAGTTTTGCCAATTATCATAACCCTGAGCGAATGAACTTTGGTGCACTCAGAGTACTTAACGATGATCAAGTTGCTCCAGCAAGAGGATTCGGAAAACATCCCCATGATAACATGGAGATTATCTCTATCCCACTTGAAGGTGATCTTGAGCATGAAGATAACATGGGTAACAAAACAGTAATCAAAGAAGGTGATGTACAGATCATGAGTGCTGGAACAGGTGTATATCACAGTGAGTACAATAAGAACAAGGATAAAGAGGTGAAGTTTCTCCAGATTTGGGTATTTCCTAATCAAAAAAACGTAACACCAAGGTATGATCAAATTACACTAGATCCAGCATCAATGAATAATAAACTAGCTCAAATAGTATCGCCAAATGAAGACGATGCAGGAGTCATGACACATCAAGATGCCTATTTCCATTTGGGAAACTTGTCTACAGGTCAATCTGTAAATTATGATTTAAAATCAGCTGGAAATGGTGTTTACGCTTTCGTATTGAAAGGTGATGTTTCGATTGATGGACAATCGCTTAATGAACGAGATGGTTATGGAGTTTGGGATGTATCAAACATGAAAATTGAAGCAGATTCAGATGCCAAAATATTGTTAATGGAAGTACCTATGCATCTGTAGTAGAGATCAGAAGATTGGCTTTTGTTTTATATGTATTAGTTGTTTATAGTCTATGATATCAAATTGGTTAGTATCTGTGGTGAATTCCTTATTTTTCAACCACTAAAAACTATACACTAACCCCAATCCTCCCTCTGCGCCTACAATATTTACACCTGTATCACGAGTAATCTTATGCAATTCAGGTATGAAATATCCAATAAGTGCACCGACTCCATATCCCACCATTGTATCTGTAGAAAAATGCTGACCTGCCTTTACTCTCAAATAACCTGTAATGGCAGGTGCAACTACAGCCCCAGCCCAAACCAAATACTTATAATTGGAGTCAGGGTAAAGATCATCAAAAACAGTTGCGGTAAAAAAGGATAAACTAGCTACATGGCTTGTATGCCCTGAAAAGAAAGATCTTCGTGTAGTTGGGCGTAATTTAAATTCTAAATCTACATCAGGGTTATAAGCATATGGTCTATATTTTCCAAATGTCCCTTTCGTAAAACTAGTGAGCCCTCCATTGAGGGCAAGTATTTCAGCATACATCATCATTATTTCTTTACTGTTCTCTCGTGCTTGACCAGATAAGAAAAGTGCAAGTGGTGCTACTAAAATACCATTCTTAAAATGGTCACTATAAAGAGCAGCTTCATCTGAAAAATTATCTATCGTTCCCTGATCCCTATCGAAGATTGTTTCTCTTCTGAGTAGCGTAATATCCTGAGCAGTAAAAGCCCCTCTCCTACTTTCAACCAATGCAGCACCCCCAAACATGGTTGCCGCCCCCCCAATTACGATACCTGATTGCTTCCATGTTGTTTTATATAATTTTTGGGAAGTCACCTGTCTAGTAGTACACATTAATACAAATATGATCAATACGATTATTTCTACTTTACTATTCCCTTTCATCCCAATTTTATTCATGTTAATTATTCTTTGTGTCCTCTTACACTCGCTAAATCATTCGTTGATTGATGACATCAAAAAAATAATTAGCTAATATAAGAATCATATTTAGACTGAAAGATATTTCTAATGAATTACAAGGTGCGTTTCAATTATTACCATTTGCACCTTGATTAATTCATGCGCTTCCATTTTTACTTTTATTGTTTACTTATTCTTATAACCTAAAATTCATACCAATGGCCGCTCCATATCCTGATAAGCCTGTGTCTCTCGTATATCTTGACACTCTTAGAGATATACTATTAAACATTAATACTTTTTTGCTGAATGGCACTTTAGCTCTTGCCAATCCGTAGAGCGGCGTGTATGCAATTCCCAATCCGTATTTTGTACTGTTCAATTCCGATAAATCATAATCACTTGTATAGAATTCATCAGACGTAGTATGCTCTGCAAATGGTAAAAAGTAGTCAGATCCAGTCTGGGTATGAAACCTGTAAAAAGGCGCCACTGTCCAATTATCATTGATGTGATAAGGTAGCTCTAGATTGAACGTATGTGCATCGATTCCAAAATCATCCGTATAGAATCGGTAGTATGACCTTATTACTAACTTATCCGTAGGTTTATAATTTAACCTGACTGCCAACGGAATTTTCAGCCTATTAGATGGTAATCGTTCAATATCAGGTGAAGCTTGATCACTGAAATATACTCTATGAAAAGGCGTTGAAAGTAATCCATCCATATATATAGCTTCTACTGAGAGAGACATTTGAAGTCTTTTACTGAGTACTTGTGAGTATGTCAATTGAGCATTGTATGAATTTCTACTAGTTGTTGGTACTGATACTTCCCCTCTTAATTCTATAGGATAGAATGTTTTCCAATTATCTACAAAAGCTTGCGCAGAAAATGCAAATTCAGTATTTCCATTGTTCAGTTCTTTAGCCAGATTAATCCCTCCATTGATAGATGTATAGTCGTATTCACTAGAAAAACCTACCCTAGCTCCATAGGTAAATCCTTTACTAAGAAGCTTTTTTGTGTATCCTATGCTTCCATATTTACGAGCATCCATTACTGAGGCAGATGATCGATTATTATCAATATTGTCTGTCGAAGCGGAACTATATATGTCCAAACCAAAAGTAGCATTGATAGATTGAGTACTATCCAATGGAACCGAAACAACAAGTATATTGGCAAAATCTGTTAATTCTTCTGTTCCTACTCCTCCAGTTACAGCTGCATTATTGCCATCTTGAGAATAATAACTACTCAAGAAGTCAATCTCGGTGTATTTTTCGTTAGGCTTCATTTTATATCCTTCTTGTGCTTGTGCACAGATCGTTATGGCAATGAAAGATAGAATGAAGTATATTTTTTTTATGATCATTAAGATTGTCTTTTTTATTAATAGTCGAGCTAGTTACAGCCACACCCTCCACCTACTTTTCCACCGTTAGCTCCCGCTGCTCCTTCTCGGTAGGCTTGAAAATTGATTTCGAATGATTCTAATTTTTTGTCCCCCAATGCCATGTCTTTGTCATTCAAGTGCATCTTTTGATATGCAGCTACGGACACACAACTTGTGATAGTGTAGCTGAGTAGAAAAAGGCAGAGCAAGTTTCTGATTATTTTTTTCATCTATTAGTGTTTATTAAATTCTAAATTATTGGAAGTTATGACCACATCTTCATCGGTTATAATCAGAGCTTCTGTATTCTTTAATCTATTGATCAAGGCTATTCCTTTTGTAGATCCAAGCACGAATATCGAAGTAGCTAATGCATCACCTAGTTCTGCATCTGGACAAACGACAGTAGCACTTTTAATTCCTGATGTTGGTATTCCTGTACTGGGATTAATAATGTGTGCATATCTTTTGTCTTCATGGGTAAAGTACTTTTCATAGTCTCCAGAAGTGACCACTGAAGCATTCTTGATTCCTATAGTCCCTAAACTTTTGTTGATATCTTTTGGGTCTGAGATTTGAATTTTCCAAGCTTCCTCTGAGCCATTGTCTCCCCATACCACAAGATCACCTGAGGCATTGACAACTCCTCCTTTCACTCCATCCTTAGCCATCATAACTTGCTTGGCTCTATTGGCTGCATACCCTTTCCCAATACCTCCAAAGCCAATTCTCATTCCCGTCTCTTTTAAGAATACTGTTCCTTCTTCTTTGTTAAGAATGATATTTTGATAATCAATTTTAGCTATAGACTCCATTAACTTTTCAGCATCGGGCATCGGATGATCTCCTTTATCGAATTTGTATATTCTTTCCATACTAGCAAAACTAATATCAAAAGCTCCCTGCGTCAGTCCAGATACTTTGACTGATCGGTTTATTAAGTCGAAGAGCTCTTTATCGACAATAACAGCTTTGACACCAGCATTTCTATTAATCTCGCTAGTCTGAGAAGTTGATTGCCATGACGATATCAAACTTTCTATCCTTTGGATTTCAGCAATTCCACTTTGTACAGCTTGTTGAGCAATCTCCTTACTGTCAGCTGTAGCAGTCACTTCAAACCGTGTTCCCATTAACTTGAGAATCTCTTTGTGGTTCTCTAATGTAGGCTGGGCATTACAACTACATAATGTCAGAATGGCAAATAAATATATTACAGATATTTTCAAGGTTGATTTTTAAAAAAGTGTAATAAAATCAGTAGAAGATTGTCCTTCGTATGATATTTCTTTGATTTTCTTCATTGCCTTATCCATCAATATTATTTTTGGAAAAGATCCAGAAGTATTATACTTAGCTGCCAAAGCCTCATTATGTTCTGTTGCTTCCTTTGACAATCTATTCTTTTTCTTTGATGGAAAATCTAGATACAACACAGCTACTTTACCATCTGTATCCCGTCTAAAGTCGGTAGCATCAAGAATTTCTTTTTTGAACTGGATACAAGGTCTGCACCAATCGCTACCTCCGAATACCATCATTATCTCGGCATCATTTGCTTCTGCATACGCAATAGCTTTATCTGACTCCGTAAAATAATTAGCTGCTGCATCTTGCGCCGTCATGGACACTATTGAAGATGCGCACAGTAATAAGCTCATTAATATTTTCATTTTTTCTATTTTTTATCTTGTTTATTATTCAATTATTTTCTTAGCATTCTCCTAAAAAGTTCCCTGCAATGTCAAAACACAATTCTATATCATTTTCAAGTTTCACCTCGTACTCACCATCTTCAAACTCCGCCTTTTGTATTTCGATACCTGGATAGTTAGTTTCTATATAATCAAGAATAAGTTGCAGTAAATTCTCTGGATCTATTTCATCATCTTCTTTATCGCTATCCATCTGAAATGTAATATCACCACAGATAAAATTAAATTCTTCGTCAAATAACAACTGACCATTGTTAGTTGCTTCCAGTAAATAGTATGTAGAATTATCATTGTCTTTGTATGAAATGATAGTGGAAATACTAAATCCTGTAAACTCAGAAGTAAAGTATGATCTTATCTCAATTGGCCAATTGGCAACGTCGAGATTTGCTTGGGAAATTCTATTGGTCTCTTGAACGATATCATTTGTGCAGATATTATATTCTAACTGCTGTCCTTTATCATCGTCATGCTCACATGATGAAAATGTGAATAATATAACTGTACTAAAAAGAGTAAGGATTTGTATAGTTCTCATTGGATTTAAGTCGTTTTTAAAAGTGATAATATGCTCCTGCTTTGAGAAAGAAGGATGAATTATATGCAGCTTGAAGTGCATAAGTATAATTAAGTCCTAGCCTCATATCTATTCTACTAGACAAATTGAAGTCAGTTCCTATTGTGAGGATCATTTGATTGTAATTTCCTAAGGAGAAATCTTCTTCAGGAGCTATATAATATTCATTCCCCGTGGCTGTTTTTATTTCAAAGCTATACTTCGCAGAATTTCTGAGTACTCTACCGTAACCAAGTCCCGCATATGGTCTCCATTTGCCTTTAGGGTTTAATAGGTATTCCATTCCTAAGTTTATTGATAGTTGTGATAGTTTCTCATCAGAATGTTCAATATTGTCTCCCTCTGGAATCATTGGGTATGGCACATTGGGGTTAGAAATGTGGTCGGCTTCTAATTTTGCTTCACTACTTAAAAAAGAAAAACCTGCATATCCTCTGAGGTTATGTGAAAAGAATGTTGTAGCCCTAAGGTCCAATGCAAGTCCTTTATAACTATCAATCGAAGGATTAAGTGCAAAAGCAGCATTTGCATTAATGCTCAATGTTTTGGGTGTGATAGCATCTAATAGATTGAATGGCTTTTCATTCTTAATGATAATAATACTAGAAGGATGAATGAGTGCATTAGAATAATAAGCTATATTTTGAAGCTCTCTCGATGGTAGCTGACCAATTATGTTAAGGAAAATACGTTCTTCTAGTTTGTTTTCAAAAACAGGAGCGTTTTGAGTTCTATTGTTTTTGACAAGATCTTCTAATCGAGTTGAATTAGTTTGATTATTCCATTGATTTTGAAGAAGTGCATATTTGCTTTCCAAACCATCATTATAGGATAGCAATTGTGTAATCTTTGCTGATTGATTGTTAAGTCTATATCTAAGATTTTGATACTGATTGGTAATTGATGCAAGATCATTTGTGAGATCCGCTAATTGTGTTGTTTCCTGATCACTTGTAGAATTCGTGTTTGGGTTTTCAATATACTTGGTGATATAAACTGTATCTACTGATTCGATATTGGTTACATTGATTTCATTAGTATTATCATTCTTTGTCATCCAATAGATATTGGTCGCACCAAGTAATAAAAGAAGTGATGCTACCGCCCAATAAGGCCAAATTGCTTTATTGGAGTTGCCGCCATCTTTGGCTTGCCTATGATTCATAAAGTTTTCCCAATCCTGATCAGTGGCTTTTACCTCTGACGGATTATTCATCTTATCCCTTATTTTACCGTATATATCCTCCATTAGCTATATCTCTTTTTTGATGGATTAAGATTTGATTTCCTTATGATTTCCTCAATTTTTATTTTTGCTCTACTGAGATTACTTTTTGAAGTACCAACACTTATTCCTAGCAATTCAGCTATTTCGTGATGTTTATATTCTTCTATCACATACAAGTTGAATACAATTCTATAAGCTCTAGGCAGTTGATTTATCATTTTAAAAATATGTTCAGAATCGATGTCATCCGCTAATTCTACATTTTCACTTTCCGCCCGTTGAGTCAGTTCTTCTGTTTCAAATTCAATTCTATGCTTTTTCAAATATTTCAAACAAGAATTGACACAAACTTTTCGCAGCCATGGTTTAAAATCATATTGCTCATCATATCTGTCTAAATATCTGAACACAGTATAAAATGCATCATTCAGCATTTCTTCTGCCTCCTGTTTAGACTTTCCATATTGCCTACAAATGGACAATACATACCCATAATAGAGCTCAAAAAGCTTACGTTCGGCTGCCAAGTTTCCTGCTCGACTCTCTCTAATGATAATATGTATATTAGATTCTCTTATGATATTTGTCTTCTATTGTCCTATATATCTGTTTGGATTGAAATGGTTGCGTCGAGTCATTTTTTCTAAAAAAAAATAAAAACTTCTAATGTCTCCCAGATGAAATCAATTTACCTCCTTTATTATTATCTAAAATAAAATAACCTCTAGTGGGAGCCTTTCTTTGACCAAGATCATGTATGCCTTGCATATCTACTTGCATATTGTAGAATAAGAGAGAATCTCCTTGAGCTACTACATGATAGAAGTCTTTAGCAAACCATTTCATTCTGTCTACGGTATATTCATCTAATCCCATTAATAAGGTGTCCTCTGATGTAAAGAATGTAAATTTAATTTCATCCTGGACAGAATAGGAATAATCTCCCATAAAAAATCCATTTTGAGTACGGCCTAAACCATACCAACGCAATGATGCAATACCTACAGGTTGAGAATGGATTTTAGTATATTGTATATTTTGATCAGTTAAAGCTTCGGCAAACTTTTGATTTACATTTTGCTTAATCAATAATGTAGCAACTAGATAAACGCTACTCAAGACAATTCCAATTAAATTAGCATACTTTATTAGCATCAAATTTCCTTTCTTCATTGTGCTAATTAACAATCCAATCAAAAGAGGCAAAGTATAAACAGGATCAACTACATTGATAGAATCAAACCCAAATCTAATATCAGAGAAAGGTAGAAAAAGTAGTGTACCATAAGAGGTGAAACCATCAAGTAACATATGGGTAATCAATGTAAGCCAACTAAATACGGCCAATTGAAAGAACTTAATGTCCTTAGAGAACTTCATTCTTCTGAAAAGATAGGCAAGTATTATAGCCAATAACAAACTAAAAAGAATGGAATGGCTAAACCCTCGATGCATACTCAACCTTTCGAGAGGATCTAGAAAAGGAAGGGCGATTATATCTAAATCTGGGAGCGTTGCTATAGCTGCTCCAATGAATATTGACTTATTACCTATCTTTTTTCCAAGACAAGCTTTACCTATCGCGGCTCCTAAAACGGCTTGTGTTATACTATCCATGATATTATTTTTTACTCCACATTGACACCAAAGAAATATCTCACTAATGGTTGTCTAAGTAATTTTCCATTTGATTTCGTTTTCGTTTTCTCTTTACTTTGATTAAAACTGTCCATGTTGAAGTCAAGAGATATTTCACCAATATTCTTTTTAATAACCGAATGTCAAACATTTTTATTTAAATTCAGAATACACACTACTTCATAAAAAGTATAATCGATAAAATAATCCAATTCATTATTTTCAATGCTCCTTAGGAATGAAACAATAATAAAGTTACATTCTTCTGCTTGATATTTTTCCTTT
>OJIO01000767.1_pt1 | contig 17889 bp, 19 predicted proteins | sample 1595621 | NCBI WGS metagenome assembly OJIO01 (sample SAMN05416776, study PRJEB24817) | seawater metagenome | isolation source: Sea water | place: Canada:Atlantic | collected 2013-07
AACTTCCATTCATGAAATTCATGCAATTGATAAAATTACTCATGGAAAAATAAACGTATTAACTTGCTGGGAAGAAGACGTGGAAGTTGATATTGGAATCGCTACCAAAGAAGCTGGTAAATATGCCTTTAAATCACTAAATGAAGCTACAATATTACTTAAGGAAGGTAGAATTGATGTTTTAGTTACTGCTCCAATCAATAAAGAAACAATTCAATCGGATGAATTTAATTTTTCAGGCCACACAGAATTTTTAGAAAGTAATTTAGAAGGAGAGAGTTTGATGATTTTAATGAATGATTTTTTAAAAATTGGACTGATTACTGGTCATATTCCTATCTCTAAAATAGCAGAAACTATTACTCCTGAACTTATTGAACAAAAAGTTTCAATACTTAATCAATCATTAAAGCAAGATTTTAATATCAACAAGCCTAAAATAGCTATCTTGGGTTTAAACCCTCATTCTGGAGATAATGGTGTTATTGGACAGGAAGAAAACCAACTGATTAAACCTACTATTACCTCAATTAATGAGCGTGGAACTTTAATTTACGGACCCTATGCAGCTGACGGGTTCTTTGGATCTAAAGCCTATGAGCAATTTGATGGAGTACTAGCAATGTATCATGACCAAGGTTTAGCTCCTTTTAAAGCACTAACTTTTGGCAACGGAGTTAATTTTACCGCTGGTCTCAGTCAAATAAGAACTTCTCCAGATCATGGAACTGCTTTTGACATCGCTGGCAAAGGAAAAGCAAACTCAGATTCTTTTAAAGAAGCCGTTTTTACAGGGATTAAAATATTTAAAAACAGAAATGAGTATAAAGAACTCACGCAAAATGTTTTAAGACCTAAAAAACAGTCCACATTTTGATATAAAAAACAATAATTAATTAAAACATTTTATTATATTTGCCCGCTCAAATTCATTAGCTTGTAATGTCAAACTTGAAACAATTTACTATTCCTTTTATAGGATTAAAGCAAGGAAAGCATTTATTTAGTTATGATATTGAAAATACGTTCTTTGAAGCTTTCGGTTTTGATGAGTTTAATAGTAGTGCTTTACATATTTCATTAGTCTTTAACAAAAAAACAACTTTTTTTGAATTAGACTTTAATTTACACGGATATGTGAACGTTGATTGTGATACCTCACTAGAGCCATATGAACAAGAAGTTAAAGGTAATTTACCTTTAGTTATTAAATTTGGGTCAGAATATAATGATGATGATGATGATATGGTAATTATCCCTAATGAATATCATGAGATAGATATTAGTCAATTTATATACGAATTAATAATACTTTCTGTTCCAACAAAAAAAGTTCATCCAAAAGTACTTGACGGTACTATGAATTCAGAAGCTTTAACTAAATTAAAAGAATTAGAGATAAAAGAAAATAAATCTTCAGAAAATGAAGAAAGTACAGACCCAAGGTGGGATAAATTAAAAAGTTTAATCACAGAAAAAAACACATAAAATGGCACATCCTAAAAGAAAAATATCTAAAACTAGAAGAGATAAAAGGAGAACACATTATAAAGCTTCTGACCAACAAATAGCAGTAGATCCAACAACAGGAGAAGCTCATTTATATCACAGAGCTCATTGGCATGAGGGAAAGTTATACTATAGAGGTCAAATAGTATTAGAATCAGCAGCAACAGAAGTATAGTTTTTTACTCCAAAAACACAAAAAAGCCCTCTTTTTGAGGGTTTTTTTGTGTTTTTGGACAAAAAATCATTTTTTTGACGTGTTTTATTGAAAAAAACTAAAATAATTTTTACTACTTTAGTCAGCCGATTGAAGGAGGTAAATAAACATCAAAAATCCTCCTCATAACAAGTTATCATATGTCAAAAATAACTGCAGCTATTACAGCAGTTGGGAAATATATTCCTGATTACATTTTAACCAATAAAGAACTTGCAACTCTTGTTGAAACTAATGATGACTGGATTACTTCAAGAACAGGAATCAAAGAACGAAGAATATTAAAAGAGCCCAACCAAGGGACTTCTTTTATGGCTGTAAGAGCAGCCAAAGATTTACTAGAAAAATCTAATATAGACGCAAAGGAAATAGACATGGTTATTGTTGCAACAGCAACACCCGATATGCCTGTTGCATCCACCGCTGTTTTTACTGCAACAGAAATAGGAGCTACAAATGCATTTGCCTATGATTTACAAGCAGCATGCTCAAGTTTTTTATATGGTATGTCTACAGCAGCCTCATATATAGAGTCTGGAAGATATAAAAAAGTATTACTAATAGGAGCTGATAAAATGTCTTCTATTATTGATTATACAGACAGAGCAACTTGTATTATTTTTGGAGATGGCGCAGGTGCTGTTCTTTTTGAACCAAATTCAGACGGTATGGGATTACAAGATGAATACTTAAGAAGTGATGGTTCTGGAAGAGAATTCTTAAAAATAGAAGCTGGAGGATCTATTCTTCCTGCTTCAACAGATACATTAAAAAACGGACAACACTTTGTACATCAAGAAGGAAAAACTGTTTTCAAGTTTGCTGTTTCTAATATGGCAGATGTTGCAGAAAAAATGCTGACTAGAAACCAGCTTACTAATGATGATATTAGTTGGTTAGTTCCGCACCAAGCCAATAAAAGAATTATTGAAGCAACAGCTAAAAGAGTAAACCTAGATGCTGCTAAAGTAATGATGAATATTCATAAATATGGGAACACTACTTCAGCAACCTTACCGCTGCTTCTTGCAGATTATGAACATCTATTAAAAAAAGGAGATAATTTAATATTTGCCGCGTTTGGTGGAGGCTTCACATGGGGGGCTATCTATTTAAAATGGGCTTATAATTCATAAAATAAAACAACTAAAACTAAGTATAATGGATATTAAAGAAATTCAAAATCTTATCAAATTTGTTGCTAAATCAGGCGCTAGTGAAGTTAAGTTAGAAATGGAAGACATAAAAATCACCATTAAGACTGGTTCAGAAAGAACTGAAGTTACTTACTCACAACCAGCTCCCATGATGGCAGCTCCACAAGTTTTACAAGCTGCTCCAGTTGAGTTGCCTAGTGAAACTCGTAAAAATACAACTACTAATGATTTGGCAGATGACTCTAAATATGTCACTATCAAATCACCAATTATTGGTACTTTATACAGAAAACCATCTCCAGAAAAACCATTATTTGTAGAAGTTGGAAGTGTCATTAATGTTGGTGATACAGTATGTATAATTGAAGCAATGAAGCTTTTCAATGAAATTGAATCTGAAGTTTCTGGCACCATTGTAAAAATTCTTATAGACGATTCATCTCCAGTAGAGTTTGATCAACCTTTATTTTTAGTAGATCCTTCTTAATTTTTTAGTTAAAAAATTTCATTATAATTTTATAACGTTAAGAATAAAACGATACAATTATGTTTAAAAAAATATTGATTGCCAATAGAGGGGAAATTGCTTTAAGAGTAATTAGAACCTGTAAGGAAATGGGAATAAAAACTGTAGCTGTTTATTCTACAGCAGATGCAGAAAGCTTACATGTAAAATTTGCTGATGAAGCTGTTTGTATTGGCCCTCCTCCAAGTGTAGATTCTTATTTAAAAATGTCTAATATTATTGCAGCAGCAGAGATTACAAATGCAGATGCAATTCATCCTGGATACGGGTTCTTATCTGAAAATGCAAAATTCTCTAAGTTATGTGAAGAGCATGAAATAAAATTTATTGGAGCCACTGGAGAAATGATTGATAAAATGGGAGACAAAGCTTCGGCAAAATCAACCATGATTTCTGCAGGAGTTCCTTGTATACCAGGTTCTGAAGGAATTTTAAAAGATTTTCAAGAATGTGAAAAACTAGCAACAGAGGCAGGATATCCTGTAATGCTTAAAGCTACTGCTGGTGGTGGTGGGAAAGGAATGAGAGCTGTTTGGAAAGCTGAAGAGCTTCAAGATGCTTGGGACTCAGCTCGTCAAGAAGCAAAAGCATCTTTTGGAAATGATGCCATGTATTTAGAGAAACTAATTGAAGAACCTAGACATATTGAAATTCAAATTATAGGAGACTCTTTTGGTAAAGCATGTCATTTATCTGAAAGAGATTGTTCTGTTCAAAGACGTCATCAAAAATTAACTGAAGAAACTCCTTCACCTTTTATGACCGATGAATTAAGAGATAAAATGGGAGAAGCTTCCGTAAAGGCTGCAGAATATATTAAATATGAAGGTGCTGGTACTGTTGAGTTTTTGGTTGATAAGCACAGAAACTTCTACTTTATGGAGATGAATACTCGTATTCAAGTAGAACATCCTATTACAGAAGAAGTTATCAATTATGATTTAATTAGAGAACAAATCTTAGTTGCAGCAGGTGTTCCAATTTCAGGAAAAAACTACTTACCAAAACTACATTCTATAGAATGTAGAATAAATGCAGAAGACCCTTATCATAATTTCAGACCATCGCCAGGTAAAATAACTACTTTTCATGCTCCTGGAGGACATGGAATTCGACTAGATACTCACGTATATTCAGGATATATGATTCCATCAAATTATGACTCTATGATTGCCAAACTAATTGTAACGGCTCAGACTAGAGAAGAAGCGATTAATAAAATGAAAAGGGCTTTAGATGAATTTATAATTGAAGGTGTAAAAACCACTATTCCTTTTCACAGGCAATTAATGGATCATCCAGATTATATAGTTGGAAATTATACGACTAAATTTATGGAAAGTTTCGAAATGAACCCTAAATAAGGCATATTACTTATAAAAAATAATTAAAAGGAAGGACATATAGAATGTACTTCCTTTTTTTTATATTTGATACTTACACATTAAACTAATACACAACACTATGGCTTCTAAAATTAAAATTGATGGGATTGATAAAATTATCATCAAAAGACTTGTTGAAGATGCTAGAACACCTATTTTGGCTATTGCAAGAGAGGTAGGAATTTCTGGAGCTGCCATTCATCAACGTTTACGTAAATTAGAAGGTTCTGATTTAATGGCTGGCTCAAGATTAATTTTAAACCCTAAAGCATTAGGATACACCACCACCGCTTTTGTGGGTATTTTTTTAGAGTCTGCTGCCATGTATTCTTCAGCTATAAAGAAACTAAAACAAATTCCTGAAGTAGTTGAAAGTCATTATACAACAGGTAATTGGGCTATCTTAATTAAGATTTTAAGTAAAAATAACGAAGACCTTATGTACTTACTTAATAATGATATTCAACGAATAAAAGGCGTATCTAGAACAGAGACATTTATATCTTTAGATCAACAAATTAATAGACAAATTACATTATAAGAAAAGCCTTAGCAATAGTGCTAAGGCTTTTTAAGTATCTAACGTTTGATAACTACTGTTTAATTATTTTGCGTAGTAAAATAATTTTGTTTTTTCGTCTATACCACCAATCCACATTAAAATCTCATCTTCATGGGAAGTAACAGAAGACCAGTATTTATTTGCTGCTTCATCCATTGGCCCTCCATAACTACTTTCTTCAAAAGCAGCAAAATCTGACCAAGTTTCGTAAAACATATATGAATGCCAATCCATTCCAGTACCGTACAAATGTCTACTTGCATACATAGCTACTGTTTTCCCACTGTCTTTGTTATCTTTTAAACTTCCAGAAATTAACCCTTCTGTAAAGTCTTTATTTCCACCCCATTTAGTACTGTACTTACTAAGAACAACTACTTTTTTGGTAGACCAGTCCATACCCTCACTTTCAAAACCTAATTTATCTAAACCTTCAAAAGTTCTAATTTGATCTGAATGACCTTCTATATACATTCCTAGATAACTCATATACTCTTCTTGCATTTTAGCTTGAGCTTCTTCATCTAACTTCATTGCTTTGATATTTTGATCAAGAATTTTATTACTAATATCTGCATCTATAACTAGATCCTCTGCTGAATTATAAAAATCATAGATTGCATAAGTATAATCTCCTGCAAAAGCATGAGCAAACATTCCTGAGTTTACGAGAACACGCTCTTCTCCAAGAGATAAGTTTGTAAACTTCTTATGTAATTCAAGAAAAGTTTCTGAATCCTGTCTTGGAACAGTCACATAAGTAATATTAACTACGTTCTGAGCAAATAATGCGAAAGAAACGGTTAATAGTAAAAAAGTAAATAGATTTTTCATCATAATAATTTAGTTAGTTATAAGATTTATAATAAATCAAAACTACAAAATTAATTGCAAATTAAAACTAATTTTGTAGTTTTGTTTTTAATCATTAAATTAATATAACCATGAAAAAAAATCTATTAAGTTCTTTAATTGCTATGTTTAGTGTTAACATTTTACTTGCTCAAATAGTTGTATTTAGCCCCGTAAAAGTTGAACAAAATGACATAGAACAATTTCTTAATGTAGAAATGAATTATAGTAAAAAAATTGCTCAAGATGCTGTAAATAATGGTAAGTTATTGGGTTGGGTTTTAATGCAAAACACCAATGTGGGGCCAGATGATTATAACTTTATGTGGGTAAATGCGTATCCAACTATTGAAATTGCTGCTAATGAAAATGCTTGGTGGAGTCATTCAGAAAAAGTAGTAGGTATAAAACCAGATGTCTTATTTAGCGATAGTTCTAAATATAAGTACGACAGAAGTTATACCTATAAAATGCAAATGTCTATTCCTAATACAGGACCAGCAGCATACGTAATTCTTAATTTTGCTACACCAGATGATGTAAACGCAGTAGCAGCATCTTCTAAAAAATATGTAATCCCTCATTTTAAGAAAAATATGAGCGACAACGGAATGGTTGGATGGGGAATGGCGACTAAAATAACACCACAAGGCCAGGAGTATAGTTCTATGATGACTTATGACTCTTATGACAGCTTAAAAAACGCCATGAAACATCTAGCTGGTGAAGGTATTATTGAAGGACTTCCTATGGATAAGTTAACCAAAGTTACCTGGGAAATGAGACCTGTAATGAAGGTAATTTCTTCTACAACTGAAAAAGAGTAAAAACTTCTCTTACTGATAAAAAACCATCGATATCGATGGTTTTTTTGTTTTTCTAGAAAATGAAAAATACGTTATTTTCTATATTTCAATTGAACTATTGAAGCATTCTAAAATAAAAAAGCCTTTACAAGAAATCTTGTAAAGGCCTTTAGTACAGAAGGCGGGACTTGAACCCGCACGGGCATTACTGCCCATTGGATTTTAAGTCCAACGTGTCTACCAATTCCACCACTTCTGCATGCTTCGACTGTGCTCAGCACAGCGTTGGTATATTTTTGTAGAATAGAGCGAAAGACGGGATTTGAACCCGCGACCCCCACCTTGGCAAGGTGATGCTCTACCCCTGAGCTACTTTCGCGTAGTCGTATTTTAATGAACATCCATTCGTTTGAATGGGATGCAAATTTAAAACAAAAAAGGAAACTACAAAGACTTTTGAAAATTATTTTACTTTTATTTTAATTGAATATTTTACAAAAGCTATGGGATTTCAATTATTATGAAATATCTTTGCATTCGATTTAATTTCTAATGAGTTTAACTACAGTTATCGAGACTAAAATTTCCTTTCAGAGAGTCCTTTCAGACTATAAACAGCTCGCAAAAGTAGGTTTGTCTTTAAGTGTTGTTTTTTCTGCTATTGCTGGGTATTTATTGGCTGTAGAAATTATTAATTATCAAGTACTTTTCTTATTAGGTTTGGGTGGGTTTTTAATGGTAGCTGCCTCTAATGCTTTTAATCAAATTATTGAAAAAGATACAGATGCTTTAATGAAAAGAACCATGAACAGACCACTTCCAACAGGAAGGATGTCTAAGACTAGCGCCTTCATTTTTGCAATTACATTTACTATTATTGGCCTTGGTATTCTATACAGTATCAACCCAAAAAGTGCGCTTTTTGGAGCCATATCTATCTTTTTATACACTTGCGCTTACACCCCTATGAAACCAGTTTCACCATTAGCTGTTTTTGTTGGCGCATTGCCCGGAGCAATTCCTTTTATGCTTGGCTGGGTTGCAGCTACAAATGAATTTGGAATAGAAGCTGGTTTTTTATTTATGATTCAATTTTTTTGGCAATTTCCACATTTCTGGTCTATTGGTTGGTTACAATTTGAAGAGTATAAAAAAGCTGGTTTTATTATGTTACCAATGGATAAAAAAGATCAATCTGCAACGAAACAGATTATTTTTTATACTATTATAATGATACTAGTATCTATAGCTCCAGTATTAAAAATGACAGGAGCTTTTTATATACATCCAATTACAGCTATTATTATTGCCCTTCTAGGTTTGTTTATGTTGTATTGTGGAATTTTACTTCATAAAAAACAAACAAATATTGAAGCAAGAAAATTAATGCTATCAAGCGTCTTATATATTACAGTGATTCAAATTATATATGTAATCGATAAATTTTTACACTAACATGAATATTAACAAAGAGGACTTAGAAGAAGAATTAAAAATTGGCAGAAATAAATCTGCAAAACCTATGTTATGGGTTTCTATGATTAGTATGGTAATGTTTTTTGCCGGACTTACAAGTGCTTATGTAATTAGTATGAGAAGAGATGATTGGGTAACTTTTGAATTACCAGATGCTTTCTATATTAGCACCATACTCATTATATTAAGTAGCATAACCATTACTATATCTCAAAAACTCCTCAAAAAGGACAAAAGAGAGCTGTCTATTGTATTTTTATTAATCACATTTCTATTAGGAATTACATTTATTTGGCAACAATATGCCGGTTTTGAAGATTTAAGGAATGCTGGATTATTTTTTACAGGACCCACAAGTACCGTGTCAACATCATTCATTATTGGAATTAGTTTAATGCACGCAGTTCATGTATTTGCGGGGATTATTGTGCTACTTGTTGTAATTTATAATCATTTTAAATATCGCTACAAATCAGATGATTTACTAGGCTTTGAACTAGGTGCAATCTTTTGGCATTTTGTAGATGTTTTATGGATTTATTTATTTTTCTTTTTCTATTTTATTAGATGATGAAAATTGATTAATTTTGGCAACTATTAAAGAAATATTTATATAAAATATATGGAAGCAAACATTGCTGTACCTAATGAAAAGAAACCTACTTGGGGAGGTGGAGGAGCAAAACCTTTTGGAGCCAGTTATGGTAAAATGATGATGTGGTTTTTTATTGTGTCAGATGCCTTAACATTCTCTGCGTTTTTAGCTGCTTATGGTTTAACTCGTTTTAAATTTATTGATTCTTGGCCAATTGCTGATGAAGTGTTTACTCACGTTCCCTTCTTTCATGGTGAATTTCCTATGATATATGTAGCTTTTATGACGTTTGTCTTAATTGCTTCATCTGTTACTATGGTATTAGCCGTAGATGCTGGCCATCATATGAATAAGAAGAAAGTAACTGTTTATATGTTATTAACCATTATTGGTGGTATTATTTTTGTAGGCTCACAAGCCTGGGAATGGAATACATTTATTAATGGTACTTACGGAGCTGTAAAAACTACAGATGGCAAAATATTACAATTTGTAGATGCTAAAGGAAAACAAATAGCCTTAGCAGATTTTGTAGTTGGAGATAGAGGAGATGTAAGAGAACAGCATACCAAAAAGAATGGTTTGTGGTTTGAAGAAGAGGCTACTATTGCACAGTATTCTATAGCACAGGTTATTAGTTCTTTTGAAGCAAATCCTGACATTCAAATTAGAACAGAATTAATTGACTTAGATAAAAAACAAAAAACAATATTATCTAGAGAAAAAGCACTATTAGAGCTTGCCAAAACAAGACTAGTTGTTGAAGGCGCCAATCTAGAAGTAAATGAATATGGAAATACCATCTTTGCAGATTTCTTTTTCTTTATTACTGGATTTCACGGATTTCACGTTTTTTCTGGTATCATTTTTAATATCATCGTTTTCTTTAATGTAATTGTAGGAACCTATGAAAAAAGAGGTCATTATGAAATGGTTGAAAAAGTAGGATTATATTGGCACTTTGTAGATTTAGTATGGGTATTTGTATTTACTTTTTTCTACTTAGTTTAATTTTTTAATAACAGCATATATGGCACACGCACAATCACATACAAAAAGAATTTGGAATGTATTCTGGATATTATCTGCAATAACAATTGTTGAAGTTATACTAGGTATCTATAAACCAAGTTTTTTACATCTTACTAGTTTTTTAGGTACAAGCCCATTAAACTGGATTTTTATTATTTTAACCTTGGCTAAAGCTTACGGTATTACTTGGTCTTTCATGCATATGGAAGGTGAAAAAACTTGGTTTAGAAGAGCTGTTGTTTGGACTGCTGTATTTCTAATCATTTATCTAGTCACACTGCTACTAATAGAAGGAGACTATTTATATAGCACACTTGCGCCTTTAGTGCGTTGGTAACAAAATTTAATCAAGGTGGTTTTTAACCGCCTTTTTTTATCACTAAATATGAAAATTACTAAGAAGAGATTTGTACTCATCGCACTATTTGTGTTTCCGCTGTTATTCTTTTTACTACTATCTACTGGCATTAACAACTTCAAAAAACTCTCTACGCTAACATATAATGTTTCTTTAGATGTTTTAGAAGACTCCATTTCCATGCAAGATCATGTAACTCTTTTATGTTTCTTAGGAGATAATGTAGAGGCTAAAAAAGGAGGTGTTTTTAATCTGAATCAAAAAATTTATAAAGAATTTTATGGATACAGGCCCTTTCAAATAATTGCTATATATCCAGAAACATCAGAAGAAGATGTTAAAAAATTAGCGTCAGATTTGGAAACTTTTACAGACATGTATAAATGGAACTTTATTTCTATGGATAGAGAAGTCATTTCATCATTGCATGCAAACCTCAAAACAAAAGACATATTAGATTCTTCATTGTATTCAAAAAAAGTATACCTTATAGACAAAGAGCTAAGTCTTAGAGGAAGAGATAATGATGGTGATGAAGAAAAACAAATAATTTATGGCTATAATATTGAATCTGTTGCAGAATTAAATAATAAAATGGAAGATGACATAAAAGTATTGCTCTATGAGTATAGAGCCGCTTTTAAAAATAAAAACAAAGCAGTTAGAAAAAACTAACTATATGAGCAAAAAAAATTCATATATAGGAATATCTTTTATCATACTAATCTTTGGAATCTATGTGATTAGAAATCTCGATGATAGAATTTCTAATGAAACCTTAATAGATGACAACAGACTCAATAAAAAAAATGAGGATGAACAATTCGCTAATAATAAACTCTTTGTTTATACTAAAGTACCTTCTTTTGAATTCACAAATCAAGATGGTAACATCATTAACAATGAAACTTATAAAGGGAAAGTATATGTTGTAGAATTTTTCTTTACGACCTGCCCTAGTATTTGCCCTATTATGAATCAGAAAATGCTTCTTATTCAGAAAGAATTTACAGAGAATTCAAATGTAGGAATAGCTTCAATCTCTATAACACCAGCTATAGACACTCAAGAAGTTTTGAAGAGCTATGCTAGTTCTAACGGCATTACTCATAAAAACTGGCACTTATTATCTGGAAAATCAGAAGAAACGGTGTTTAATTTATCAAATAAAGGGTTTAAATTGTATGCCGGAATAGATAACAAGATAGAGCATGGAGGCTTTGAACATTCTGGTCTATTTGCTTTGGTTGATAAAACCGGAACTATTAGGTCAAGAAAAGACACCCAAGGAAATCCAATACTGTATTACAGAGCTATTGAAGATGCTGGTTTTCCGGATCAAATAAATGAATTAAAACAAGATATTAAAATTTTATTAGATGAGCACAATTGAACTAAAAGAAAAAAAATACAAACGAGTAATTACCATTTTATCAATTATAATTCCAGTAGCAGTAGCTGCTTTATTTGGAATAAACCTCAGAGAATTAGGAGTTGATGTTGCCCCTCTTAAGTTTTTACCACCTATTTACGCAACAGTAAATGGCATTACCGCTGTTTTATTAATTGCTGCTGTAATTGCAATTAAAAATGGTAAAAAAACATTGCATGAAAGATTAAATACATTAGCTATTATCTGCTCTGTTCTTTTTCTTGTCATGTATGTTGCCTATCATATGACATCAGACTCTACTACATTTGGAGGTGAAGGATTTATTAAATATCTCTATTATTTTATTTTAATTACACATATAGTACTTTCTGTAATTGTAATACCATTTGTATTAGTTACCTTAATGAAGGCTAAATTGGGTAAATTTACTGAGCATAGAAAAATTGCTAAAATTACCTTTCCTATTTGGCTATATGTTGCTGTAACTGGCGTCATTGTATACCTCATGATATCTCCTTACTATGTCTAAATATCTTACTTACTTTTTTGTAATGCTACTTATGTTTGTATCTACAACTCCAATCTATTCTCAGTGTGCTATGTGTAAAGCTGTTGTTGAAAGTGGAGACCAAACAATGGCAGAGGGTATTAACAATGGCATCACCTATTTAATGGTGTTTCCTTATATACTTATTGGTGTTTTATTCTATTTTATCTACCGATATAAAAAAGGAGTTAAAAATTAACATTTCAATAAGAGCCATTGGGTGTAACATATTCTAATTTTGATCGTCTAACATAAGGTGTAAAAAATGACTTGAACATCTTATGCCAAAATTGTTACTCAAATTTGAAAAATAATACAACTAAGATGACTAAAAAAATTTTACTAATTGTATCACTTCTCTTCGTTTCTATTGCTTATTCGCAAGAAAAATGGACCCTAAAAAAGTGTGTAGAATACGCATTAGAAAATAATATTTCTATCAAACAAAATGCGCTTAATATTTCTCTTTCTGAAAGAGATGTAGCCATCACCCAAGGAAATTTTCTTCCTTCAATTAATGCCAGTTCTAGCGGTGGTATTAATTCTGGATTGTCTCCAGATAGAAGTGGTGTATTAAAAAATACCACTAATTTTAATGGACGGTTCAATCTTTCTGTTAATGGTACGATCTTTAATGGTTTTAGAAATTTAAATTCCTACAAACAAGCACAGCTTGGTATAGAAGCAAGTAAATTAGATTTAGAAAAAGCCCAAAATGATGTTTCTTTGTTTGTTGTAAATGGCTATTTAAACATCCTTTTTGCAAAAGAAAATTTAGCTGTAGCTAGAGTTCAAGCTGAAATTAGTAAAAAACAAGTGGAGGCTGCCTCACAAAGATATGAGGCGGGTATTACGGCAAAAGGAGATCTTTTGAACTCTCAGTCTACAGCTGCCAACGATCAACAAAACGTAATTGCTCGTGAAAACACACTAACCATAGCTTTACTAAATTTAGCTCAATTATTACAAATATCTTCAGTAGGTTTTGATGTAGAAAATATGGAGGTAAATACACCTTCGGGTTTGCTGCTTTACGAAACATCCGATGTTGTTTATGAGAAGGCCTTAACAAATCAACCACAGATAAAAAGTGCTGAACTAGGTATTCAGAATGCAGATTTAAATATTGAGTTATCTAAAGGAGCTTTTTTACCATCCCTTAGTTATAATATTAATAGTGGAACCTCTTATTTTAATCAGTTAAACAATTTGTTTCCTGGTCAAAATAACGAGTACTTTTTTAAACAAGTATTAGTAGATAGAGTTACCTACGGAATGTCTGTATCTTTAAACATTCCTATATTTAATAGATTCCAGACAAAAAATAATGTAGCTAAATCTTATATTAATAGAGAGTTGTCTCTGTTAAATTTAGACAATCAAAAACTACAACTACAGCAAACTATAGAACAAGCCTTTGCAGATGCTAAAGCAGCCGCAAAAACATTTGAAGCAGCAACCATCTCTTTAAAAGCTCAAAGAGAAGCCTTCAAGAATGCCCAAGAAAGTTATAACTTAGGTGCTAGTACTTTATTTGACTTTGATCTGGTAAGAACTAGATTGGTAAGTGCCGAATCTGCATTAATTAGAGCCAAATATGATTTTGTGTTTAAAACTAAGGTACTTCAGTTTTATTACGGAAATTTGAATTTAGATTAAACAACTATATACTATACAAAACGGCAACTTTTGGTTGCCGTTTTTTTATGCTTTATCTTTACAAGAAAAAGACTTGAGTTTTATCTTACACATAGAAACTTCTACTAAAAACTGCTCCGTTAGTATTGCTAAATCCGGGGAACTTATTTCTTTAAAAGAAATTAACAATGGTGCGTATTCTCATTCAGAAATGCTGCATCCCTTAATTAAAGAAGCTTTACTAGAGAGCAAACTAACAATTAAAGAAATTGAGGCTATTGCTGTTGGCAAAGGACCCGGTTCTTACACTGGTTTACGTATTGGTGTTTCTGCAGCCAAAGGATTGTGTTTTGCCAATGACATCCCATTAATCTCAATCAATTCTCTAGAAATCTTAGCACATTCTACTGCTATAGATAAAGGCTATATCATCCCTATGATTGATGCCAGAAGAATGGAGGTTTATTCTGCTATTTATGATGAATCTTACGCCCTTATCAGAGAAACTAAAGCTGATATTATTGATGAATATTCTTTCTGTGATAAATTGCAAAATCACACAGTTTATTTTCTGGGTGATGGTGCAGAAAAATGTAAAGAGGCCATAGTTCATAAGAATGCAGTATTTATTAAAAATACATTTCCTTCAGCCAAAGAAATGACTCAATTATCTTATGAAAAATACAAAGAAAATAACACCGAAGACATTGCTTATTTTGAGCCTTTTTATTTAAAAAACTTTGTTGCTACAAAAGAAAAGAAGAAAATTTAGAAGTTATTCATTCTTATTACCAAAATGTTATCTAATTTTTAACCAAGCTTTAATTAAAAGTATGGCTGGGGTCTAATCTTCAAAATTTCTTAACAATTCCTTTATTTTTTGAAAACTATCTATTCAAATAACATTCAGATATTTGGGTAATCTTAAAGATTAAATTAGAATCATAATACTTAGTTTTTGTCGATTAATATTATTGATTTATGAACTGCCTTTGGCCAAGGCAGTTTTTTAATATTTACGAAACATTAAGTTAACATTGGTATTAGTTATTTGCATTGACAAAAACTAATACGTATTATGAAAATCAATTATGTGTTTCTATGCACAGCTCTATTTATTTGTATGAGCCTAAGTTCTCAAGAAACGAATGCTCCTAAATTTGGAAAAGGACTCTTTAATTTAATTGGAAAAGACAGTTCGTTCTCAATGAATATTAGTGCTAGAATGCAAATGCTAGGCACTTCAAATTGGGATGTTAACAATGGCCTATCAAACCCGTCTTCATCTCTTCTAGTAAGAAGAGCTCGTTTAAAGTTTAGCGGTTTTGCTTATTCTCCAAAATTAACTTACAAATTAGAATTAGGTCTCTCTAATAGAGATATTGGAAAAGCTTCTTCATTTACCAATGAGGCTCCTAAATATATTTTAGATGCCGTTGTAAAATGGAATTTTTCTGGAAATTTTGTTCTCTGGTTTGGTCAGACGAAATTACCTGGAAATAGAGAACGTGTTATTTCTTCAGGAGACTTACAACAAGTAGATCGTTCTTTATTAAATAGTAGATTTAATATAGACCGTGATATGGGATTCCAATTAAGACATCACTTTAACCTTACAGACAAGTTTATTGTAAAAGAAATGTTTTCAATGTCTCAGGGTGAAGGTAGAAATATAACAACTGGAAATTTAGGAGGTCATCAATACACTACTAGAGTTGAATTGTTGCCTTTTGGAAAATTTGCTAGCAAAGGAGACTACAGAGGAAGTGATTTGAAATTCGAACCAGCACCAAAATTAGCCATTGGTTTCTCATATGATTATAACAACGATGCTGTAAAAACAAGAAGTAACCAGGGGTCATATATGGCCAATGATACTGGTTTTTATTCAACAAATATTTCAACCCTATTTATAGACGCCATGTATAAGCACAATGGGTTTTCTTTTATGGGAGAATATGCACTTAGAGATGCTGAAGATGCCTTTGCTAAAAATTCTGATGGAACTTTAACAGGAGATGAAGTGCAAGTTGGTAACGCATTAAACCTACAAACTGGATATTTATTATCAGAAACCTTAGAAATTTCTGGTAGATATACCAATATAGATTGGGATCAAAATATTACAGGAAAAGGAAATGAAACTCAATATACTTTAGGTTTATCTAAATATATCTTAGGACACAAATTAAAAGTACAAACAGATTTGAGCTATTTAAATTTAACAGGAGGCACAAATGAATTACTTTATAGATTACAAGTAGATATTCATTTTTAATAAATAACATAACGGTAACATTCATAAAAGATAGTCACTGTACATTCGTACTAAAATAAAAACAAGAACATGGGAGATCCATATATTTTAATGTTAATAGCCTTAGCTGTATTAGCTATTGTAGACCTAGTAGTGGGAGTAAGTAATGATGCTGTGAATTTTTTAAATTCGGCCATCGGTTCTAAAGCAATTACAATTAGAAACATCATGATTATTGCCAGTATTGGTGTGTTTTTTGGCGCCATTACCTCTAGTGGTATGATGGAAGTTGCCCGAAAGGGAATCTTTAATCCTGGCATGTTTATGTTTCAGGACATCATGTTCATTTTTATGGCGGTTATGATTACAGATATTCTATTATTAGATGTGTTTAATACCCTTGGTATGCCAACATCTACTACTGTGTCTATTGTATTTGAATTATTAGGTGCAGCAGTAGCAATCTCATTAATTAAGATTTCTCAAAACGATGCAGAATCTATTAGTGCTATCTGGAATTATATCAATTACGAAAAAGCTTCATTAATTATTTTTGGAATACTGCTGTCTGTGGTTGTTGCGTTCTCTGTGGGGGCGCTCGTTCAGTTTGTTTCTAGGCTTATTTACTCGTTTAACTTCGAAAAAAGACCTAGTTATATTAATGCTTTGTTTGGAGGATTTGCAATTACTGCTATTACCTATTTCATTATCATTAAAGGAATGAAAGGGACTCCTTATTATAAGGACGTAAAACATTTAATAGAAGACAATACCTTGTTAATAATTGCTGGAAGTTTTCTTTTATGGACCGTAATTTCTCAGGTATTTATTAAGGTACTAAAACTAAATGTATTAAAACTAATTATTGGTATTGGTACTTTTTCGTTGGCAATGGCATTTTCAGGAAACGATTTGGTGAACTTTATTGGTGTACCTATTGCAGCCTGGAACTCTTATGAAGCATGGAGTGTTTCTGGTGTAGAAGCCAATGCTTTTTCTATGGAAATCTTAGCCAAAAAAGTACCGTCTAATGTGTGGTTGCTATTATTAGCTGGTGGAATTATGGTGGTTACCTTATGGACATCTAGTAAAGCTAGAAATGTAATTAAAACAGGAATTGACTTATCTCGTCAGGGAGAAGGTCATGAAAAGTTTCAACCAAATCCTTTATCAAGATTGGTGGTAAGGGCTTCTATGGGAATTAATGCCGGCTTAAGTTATATTATACCAGCAAAAACAATTGCATTTGTAGATTCTAAGTTTCAGAAACCGGTTATTGAACTGCCAAAAGATAAAACCTACGAATTGCCAGCATTTGATATGGTAAGAGCGTCTGTAAATTTAATTGTAGCAGGTATTTTAATCTCTATTGCTACTTCTATGAAATTACCTTTGTCTACTACTTATGTAACTTTTATGGTAGCCATGGGTACTTCCTTGGCAGATAGAGCTTGGGGTAGAGAAAGTGCTGTGTACAGAGTTGCCGGAGTTATTAATGTTGTAGGTGGTTGGTTTTTAACTGCTATTACTGCCTTTTTAGCTGCTGCATTGGTAGCATATCTTATTAGTTGGGATATGGTTA
>OJIO01000768.1_pt1 | contig 17888 bp, 19 predicted proteins | sample 1595621 | NCBI WGS metagenome assembly OJIO01 (sample SAMN05416776, study PRJEB24817) | seawater metagenome | isolation source: Sea water | place: Canada:Atlantic | collected 2013-07
CTGTCTCGTGGGCTCGGAGATGTGTATAAGAGACAGCGGGCATGCTGGACAACAACGACACCGAGATCCCCGTCGCGCTGCCCGCTCCCCTCCCACAGGGTGCCAGCGAAGAGTCGCGCTTCCACGCCCTACAGGCCTGGCTGGCCCCTCAGCGCGCAAAGTACTGGGGCGCAGCGGAGAACACCGCGCTCATCGGCGTAGACGCCCACATCTTGCGCATCGTCGCCCCTGGCGAGGCGGCCGTCTTGCGCTTCAAGAAGCTGGCCCAAGACCCCTTCTTGCTGCGCGCCATCGGCATTATCTTTCCTGGCGTTACAGCCTTGGACGCGCGCCTGCGAGACAGCGGTGACCAAGAGAACCTGACCCGTCGGGAGACCCGCGCCAAGATGCTGGCCGCCCACAAAGTGGTGCTGCTCGAAGAAGCCGCCGCCGACCCCATCGTCCAACGGGCCATCAAGGCCCTGGACGCCAAACTTGTTGATCTAATTCCACTCTCCGAACCTGAGGGACTCCCATGAGCTTCGATCTGAACAACCTGCAGGGCATGATGGCCGGACTGCAGCAGCGCATGCTGCAGGCCAAGACGGACGCCGAGGCGACCCAAGTCACCGGCCAAGCCGGCGGCGGCATGATCAAGGTGGTCGCCACGGGCGGCCAGCAGATCGTCAGCGTCTCCATCGACCCCAGTGCCATGGACGACCGCGAGATGCTCGAGGACCTGATCCACGCGGCCACAAACGACGCCCTGCGTCAGGCCAAGGAAGTGGTCGCCGCAAAGATGAAAGACGCCACAGGCGGCATGCCCCTGCCCCCCGGATTGATGTAGGCAAGACCTGCAAGTGCCTTTGGCACGCAAGGAGCCCCAGATGGACCCCATTCGCCGTTGCGTTCAGGCCCTCTCCCGCCTTCCAGGCATTGGAGAGAAGACCGCTTGGCGCCTGACCTGGTGGCTTCTGCGTGCCGATGACTCCATCGTCACCGAGATCGCCGCAGCCGTAGGCGGGCTGCAAGGCAGCGTGATGGAGTGCGAGCGCTGCTGCACCATCGCCACCACCAGCCCCTGCAAGACCTGCTCGGACACCCGCCGCGACCCCAGCATTGTCTGCGTGGTGGAGCGTCCTCAGGACATCCAGGCCATCGAAGGCAGCGGGGAGTACCGCGGCTTCTTCCATGTGTTGCACGGCTCCATCTCGCCACTGGACGGCATCGGCCCGGACCAGCTGCGCATCCGGCCCCTGCTGGCCAACCTGGACGGCGTCAAGGAGGTCATCGTGGCCACCGACCCCGACGTCGAAGGCGACGCGACCGCGCTCTACCTGCACCGGGTGCTCAAGCCCCTGGGCATCCAGGTCAGCCGCTTGGCCTATGGCGTGAGCGTGGGCACGGAGATCGAGTACGCGGACAAGGTCAGCTTGATGCGGGCTTTGGAGAACCGCCGCCTGCTCTAGAGGCCGCCGGTCACTCCCACGAACCCCAGACCGGACTGGGCAACCAGACCTCGGCTGTGGGATCGCTGTGGACCCTGCGCCAGCGGGCTGGATCCAAGGGCGGACTGTTCTCGGTGGGCCAGACCAAAGCTTGCGTCCCATACACCCCAACCGCTTGATCGAAGGTGGCCAGATCCCCGGCCTCCCGGGCCAGGAGCAGCTCGGTGACCTGCGGTCCAAAGACCAAACGACCGTCGGCGAGCACCCGGGCATCCGGGTACAAGCAGTAGAGCAAATAGCCGCTCCAAGCAGGCGTTGTGTCCAGGGGAACGCGCAGTCCGTGCTCCTGCATGGCCTGGCAGGCTGCCACCGGAAAGCGGCCGGTCTCTAGGGTCTCAAGTCGATCCTGCAGCGACCAGCGGGGTCCCACGTGCGCGAGCACCACGGCCACGGAGAGCGCGCCGACAACCCAGCCCCAACGAGGCCGTTGCCAGAGCAGCCACAAGCCCACTGGCAGCACCGAGAGCCAGGCCCAGCGGGCCATGAGCAGAGCCGCGACAGCGCAGCCTATTGCGGCGATCTTGGCCCCTCTTTCCTGCTCTTTGGCGCTGGCAAAGTGAAGCGCTGAGGCCAGCCCCAGGCCAACGCCCAGCAGCATGGCCCAGCCAAAGAAGCCCTGTTCCCAGTAGGCCCAGGTCGGCAGGAGCTCGGGCACCAGCTCGGCGGGCCAGTCGGAGTGGGAGAGCAAGGCGCCAAAGAGTCCCTTACGTGCAGGCGGGCTGGCCAGCGCCACCACCGCGCCGGCGGCCAGCGTCCCGAAGCGTTTGACCGAGGGCCGAGAGAGCGCCCAGGCGCCCACAAAGGCGAACCACCACAAGCTGGAGACCGCGTGCAGGTTGGCCCAGAGCCCGATGAGAAGGACCAGAACGATGGGGGTGGCCTGGCGCTCCCGGCCGTAGAGCAGCGGGCTCAGGCCCACCACGAAGAGCAGCTCGAAGAGGTGCGGGCGGGCCCGGATTCGGTCCTCAACGAGCAGGAGGGCCAGGCCCAAGATGCCCAGGCAGAGGGTGCGGGAGGCGCCGGTCTTGCGCAGCAGGCCAGCGAGCAGAGCGAAGGTGGCCGCCAGCAGACCCGCGTGCAGGGCCTTGAGGGCGGGCAGGCCCAAGGTGGCCTCGACGGCGGCGACCAGCACCTCGTAGCCCCACTGGAAGGTGGTCCACGGGGCTGTGGGATCCGCTGCAGAGAGCACATCGGTGCTCGGAACCCCACCCTCTAGGATCAGGCGGCCGACCACCACATGCCAGAACAGGTCGATGTCCCAGATGGGACGCCAGGCCCAGGCGAGCACCACAAGGAAGCTGCCCGCGATGAGCAACACATCCCAGGGACGCGGATCAGCCTCCGCCGACAGCGCGCACCACCTCGACCCGGTCGCCGTCGGCCAAGATCTGTTCCGCCAGCAGGCTGCGCGGAACCACGCTCATGTTGAGCGCCACCGCGACCGCCTCGACCTTCAGGTCCAGCTCGACCAAGAGGGCACCCAGGCTCAGGCCTTCTGTGACCTGTTTGGGCTCGCCGTTGACGTGGATCTGCATCAGCGCCGCCCTGGGGGTCTACGCTTGGGCCCATCTTCGTTCTCGAAGAGGCGGTGGTTTCCGGTGTACTCCACGGCGTCTTTGCGGTTGATGATGCGGCGCAGCGCCAGATCCTTGAGGCAGTCCTCCATGGTCTGCATGCCGTCGGCCTTTCCGGTCTGGAGGATGGACTGGATTTGGTAGAGCTTGTTCTCGCGAATCAGGTTCCGAATCGCCGGGGTGGCGACCATGATCTCGTGGGCGGCGACGCGGCTCTGGCCGTCTTGGTGGCGCAGCAGCGCTTGGTTAACCACCGCGTTCAAGGAGCTGGAGAGCATCGTACGCACCTGGCTCTGCTGCTCATGGGGGAAGACGTCGATCAAGCGGTCGATGGTCTCCGGCGCCGAGTTGGTGTGCAGGGTGCCAAAGACCAGGTGACCGGTCTCAGCGGCCGTCAGAGCCAAGGAGATGGTCTCCAGATCACGAAGCTCGCCGACCAGGATGACGTCGGGATCCTCACGCAGCGCCGAGCGCAGGGCGTTGGCGAAGGAGTGGGTATGGGCGCCGACCTCGCGCTGGTTGATGATGCACTTGATGGGCTGGTGCACGAACTCGACCGGGTCCTCGACCGTGAGCACATGCTCGGCCCGGTTCTTGTTGATGTGGTCGATGATGGCGGCCATCGTGGTGGACTTGCCGGAGCCCGTCGGACCACAGATCAGCACCAAACCCTTCTTGTAGCCGGCGATTCGCCGGAAGATGGGGGGCAATCTGAGCTCTTCGAGGGTGAGCACCTTGGTGGGGATCTGACGCATGACCACGCCGATGCCACGGGCATGGGTAAACACGTTGACGCGAAAGCGGGCCAGCTGTTTCAGACCGATGGAGAAGTCCACCTCCATCTTGTTCTCAAAGATGGTGCGCTGCTTCTCGTTCATGATCGAGTAGGCCAGCCGCTTGGACATCTCCGCGTCGAGGCGGGGGGCTTGGGCCAAGCGCTCGATCACCCCATTGATGCGCAGTGCCGGAACCTCTCCGGCCGAGAGGTGAATGTCCGAGGCCCCAACCTTGACGGCGTGGACCAGCAGCTCGTGCATCTTCATGGAAGGGCTCCTCGGGGGTGGCGGCAGTTTAGCGCAAGGGGCGCAGAGAGCCGTGCATCTTGCACCCTGCGGCCCGGTGCCTACCCTTGGCCGCATGAAACCCCTCACAAAGAAACACTCCAAGTTCCTCTCTCTCATTCTCCGCCACGCGCCAGAGACCGCCAACGTGCGCCTGGACGCCCATGGGTGGGTCTCGGTGCCCGAGCTGCTGGGCAGGCTGAAAGCCAAGGATTCCCAGTGGAGCTTGGCCGGACTGCAGGACCTGGTCGCCAGCTCCGAGAAGCAACGCTTCGAGCTCAGCGCCGACGCGTCACGCATCCGCGCACGCCAGGGACACTCGCTTCGAGTGGACCTTGAACTGGAGCCGCAACAACCACCCGAGCTGCTCTTCCACGGCACCGTGCCCAAGTTCATCGAGAGCATCCGAGCCCAAGGCCTACTCAAGGGCAGCCGCCAGCACGTGCACCTCTCCGCGGACGTGGAGACCGCACGGAAGGTGGGCCAGCGCCGAGGAAAGGCCGTGATTCTGCACGTGCGTTCCAGAGACCTCTGCCAGAGCGGCGTGCCCTTCTTTCTGTCCTCGAACGGGGTCTGGTTGGTCGACCATGTGCCAGCGGCCTTCATTCTGGGCTAAACGGGCCCATGCTCCAGTCAACCATCGTCTTCCAAGACCGCTTCTTCATCGTGGTCGACAAGCCCGCCGGGCTGCCCACCCAGTCTCCCAAGGGTGGCGGAGACAACGTCTACGACCAGCTGCGCGCGGACCACAAGTACGTGGGCCTGCACCACCGCTTGGACACGCCGGTCTCCGGCTTGGTGCTCTTCACGCTGAACAAGTCGGTCAACGCCTCCATCGCCGCCGAGTTTCGAGAGCATCGAATCGAGCGCAGCTATCGGGCTCTGGTGTTGGGAAAGATCGAAGAGCCAGGGACCTGGTCCGAGGACTTGGACGGCAAGAGAGCGCGCACCCATTTCGCGCTTGCCCCGCCCGAGGTCACCCCGCCGCTGCCCGCCCACTTCATCAAGGCCCGCGTCCCAGGCCGCACAACCGTCCTGGACATCCAGCTGGAGACCGGCCGCACCCACCAGATCCGTCGACACGCCGCGGACACCGGACACCCCATCTTGGGGGACCGACGCTACGGCGGGGTGGCTGGACGCTTGGCGCCGGAGATCTGCCTGCGGGCCGTGGCGCTGAAGTTCTGGCATCCCCGTCAGGAGGAGTGGGTGCAGGTGCAGGCCAGCTAGCCCTTCTCGACCTGGACCTTCAAGTCCGCCACGAACTGCTCAAAGCTGGGCCCAAAGTCGGGCAGGCTGGGCGCGATCATCTTCATCATCGTGCCGTTGAGGGCCTCGCGCATCTCCAGATCCGTGCCACCGTCCATGGGGGTCAAGGTGAAGGTGCGCACGCCCTTGAAGGTGTTGCCGCCGTCTTGCCAGACCAAGGTGCTGGGCGCATCGAAGGTGGTGACCTGGAGCTCGAAGGTGCGCTCGGGATCCAGGGTGGAGACCAGAGCGATCTCTCCGTCCTGGGCGATGTCCCCTTCTACCGAGACCACGGTGCTGTTCCAGCTTGGGTAGGCGCTGGCGTTGGTGAGGACAGCCCAGACGGCATCGGGGGCCGCATCGATGTGGGTGGCGACGCTGTACTGCAGGAACTTGGCGTCCTCGATGGCGTCCAGCTTCTGAACCTTGCCGTTGACAGGAGCGGGGTCGGCTGCGGCGGTCGGAGGCACGGGCGGGGAGCAGGCGCTCAAGAGCACGCTCATCAGGACAGCACTCAGGGCAAGACGACGGGTCATGGAGACTCCAGGTAGTTGGCAAAGTCGGAGAGAACCCGCTCCCAGGAGCGGTTGAATACGGGAACGGTCTTGGAGAAGCGCTCACCGGCGATGTGCGCGCGGTGGGTCACCTGCACTTGGGTGCCGGTTTCCACTGGGACAAACTGAACTTCCACCAAGGTAGGCGTCGAAGCTCCAGTGCCCATGAAGAAGGTGTAGGCCAAGAGCTTGGGTGGCTCGAAGCGCTCGATGCGGCCCAGTTCGATCTCGCGACCGTCGGGTGCCGCCTCGAAAAAGCGTCCGCCTTCCTGCGCTTCCAGGACCATTCGGCCTGCAGGGTCCCCGGAGGGATGGTGTCCCTTGGGCCACCAGAGGTGCACGTTGCGGTGCCAGCTCTCAAAGGCGTGCTCGGGGCTGGCCCGAACCAAGATCTCTTTGTGAATCACGGCGTCTCCACGCTGGCCTGGACGGCGCTCTGGGCGGTGTTCTCGGTGACCAAGACGTAGCGCATCAAGGCCTCGTCCCAGAAGCCCTCCAGCCAGCCTTGGGCTTGGGCGAAGCCGTCGATCTGCAAGGCATAGAGGTTCTCTCGGCCCTGAGCCGTGACCGTGATCAAGCCCGCTTCGCGCAGCACCCGCAGGTGCCGACTGACGGCCGGGCGGCTGATCGGGAAGTGCTCAGCGATGGACCCCACCGCCATGGGCTGGGCCTGCAAGAGCTGGAGAATGTCCCGACGGACCGGGTTTCCTAGGGCGTCTAAAGCGAGCATGCACAACTGGTAACATGAGTGTTACTTTTCTTGCAAGCCATCCAAAGCGGTCTGCAGCTCCACCACCCTGGGACTCTTGGGGCCAAAGCGGGGCTCCCACACTGAGATGGCCTTCTCAATGTCGTCCCGGGCGCCGGGCTGCTGGGTGCGGGCCCGCCACAGGCCGCGCGTGGTGTAGGCCCAGGCCCAAGACCCACTGCCCTCCACCGACTTGATGTCCCTGGCATAGGCCGCGTCCACCATCTCCTGGGCTTCGTCCATGCGTCCTTCGGCGACCAGCAGTCCCTCGAAGGCCTTGGCGTCGTTTCGGTAGAAGGGCTTGGTGCTGTTGCGGTGCTCTACGAAGGCATCCCAAGCCTCGCGGGCGGCCTCCAAATCACCCAAAGCGACCTGAACCTTGACCCGTTGGGTGAGCTCTCCGGAGCGCGCCGAGACACCCAGGTCGATGCCCAAGTCGTCCCGGATCTGCGTGGCCAGATTCAGCTCTTCCAAGGCCAGCTCCGGCTCGCCCTGCAACAAGGCGAGCTCCGAGAGCCACTGGTGGCTTGTAGCCTGGATGCCGCGGCTGCTGGGGCCGTCTTCCTTGGCTCGCTTTGCAAGCTCCGTGAAGACCTGCTTGGCACCCTCCAAGTCCCCGCGCATGTACTGCAGATAGCCGAGCTGGTTGACCGTGTTGGAGAAGAGATTCAGAGGCAGCTCGTCCCCCATGGCCACCTTGCGGACATAGGCTTGTTCAAAGAGCTCTTGGGCGCCGGCGTAGTCCCCAAGTCTGCTCAGGGAGTAGCCGCGGGAGTGCAGCAGGTCGGCGATGCGGCTCTCATCGTCGAGCTGTACTGCAGCGCCCAGTGCCAAGGGCCAAGCCTGAACGATCGCCACCTCATCTCGGGCCCATGTGGCCATGATGATCTGCTCGTGCAGGGCGTCCACATAGGAGGCGTCGACGGGCAGTCCACCCGGTCCATAGGAGTCCACCACCGTCTGCGTGAGGGCCTGGGCCTTCTCCAGCTCGCCCTTGTGCATCCAGGCCTCGGCCAGAGCGACCCGCAGGGTGTTGGCCTCTTGGGGGGCCTCGGACAGTGCCCCCTCATCGAGGCGTTCCATCGCGGCTTCCGCAGCCTCGACCACCGTCTTCTGGCCTGTGGTGCGCTTGGGGTTCATCTCCAAGAAGACCTCGGTGACGAACTCCGAGGACGCCCGCGCCCGTGCGGCGTCTGCCTCTGACTGAATGCGGGACTCCTCGGCTTGAGCCAGGGCGGCGATGGCATCCTGCCGTGCCAGCTCCGCCTGCTGTGCCCTGTCCACGCTCACGAGCGTTCCAAGGACCAGTGAGAGCACCGCCAAGCTGCCCAGCGCCCAGAGCGCAGGCGTGCGTCGCAGTGACTTGCCCAGGCGGTACACGCCGCCGCTGGAGTGGGCTTGTACGGGACGGTGGTCGAGGTGGGCTTGAAGGTCCGCCAACATGGCCTCGACCGAGGGGTAGCGCTGCTCAGGGTCCAGGTGAGAGGCCTTGGCCGCAATCGAGGCCAGCTCAGCCGCGCCAGAGTTCTTCTCATCCCACAGCGCAGGCAGAGGCCCACCCGGAGGCCGCTCATTGCGCAGCACCGCCCACATCACCGCGCCCAGGGCAAAGACATCGGCCCGCACGTCCAGGCGCTTCCCCGCAGCTTGCTCCGGCGACATGTAGGCGGGCGTTCCTCCGGCCGTGCCATCCGCGGCTTGGTCCAGTGTTCGCGAGAGACCAAAGTCCAGGACCTTGGCCTGATTCTCAGCAGTAACCAGGACGTTTCCGGGCTTGAGATCCAGGTGCAAGAAGCCTCTGGCGTGTGCATGGGCCACGGCGCGTGCCACCTGGGCCAACACCTCCACCCGCACCACCGGCCCATGGTCCTGGGCCCAGCGCATCATGGAGACCCCGTCCACCTTCTCCATCACCAGGAAGCTGAGGCTCTCCGTCTCTTGGAAGGCGTAGACCTGGGGAATGTTGGGGTGCAGCAGGGCACCGAGGGCCTGGGCCTCGTCCCGCAGCCAGGCGCGGGAGCCAGGGCTGTCCAACCAAGGATGGATGAGCTTGAGGGCGACTTTGCGCTTGGGGGCTTGCTGTTCAGCGTCCAGAACCCGGCCCATGCCGCCTTGGCCGAGTATCCCGAGCACCCGGAATCCTGGCAGATCCTGGGGCAGATCCTGCGGGTCATCCAGCAGCTCGCGCATGCCGGACTGAACCTTCCAGCCCACCGCCTCCCGGAAGCGGATGGAGTTGGTCTCGACCGCGAGCATCTCCAAGGCCAAACGCCGAGGCTCCGGCTCTGCAGCGTCCAGGAGGGCTTGGCGCGCAGCAAAGGGCAGGTCGACGACCGCGTCGTACAGGTCCAGGGCGTCGCGCAGGCTCAAGAGGGTCTCCGGGGCGAAGAGATTTTATCGCACCTTCGGAGGAAGAACGTCGTTGGAGGTGGTTTTGGGCAAAGTGACTCCAAAATCCTTCACCGGCTTCCTACAGAATCCCCGTGCGCTTGATCTCCATGTACTTGTTCACCAGCGCGACCGGCAGCTCCCCCGGCTCACAATCCAGGGTCAGAATCCCCCGACCGCGAAGGGAGTCATAGACCCGCTGACGCTCCTCCAAGTACCCAGCAACCGCGCCCACCCGAGTGGCGTCCTGCAAGTGCTGGATGGGCTCGACCAGAGCCCGGTTCAAGGCCGGCTCCCGCAGGCTGGCAAGCAGCACCAGGTGCTTGCTGCGCAGGGGACCCAAGGCCCGAGGCAGATCCTCGGCGTCATCGTCCCGAAGGTTGGTGAGCAGAACCACCAGACAGCGCCGGCGCTGGCGTACGAGCAGCTTCTTGGCCGCCTCGGCAAAGTCCGAGGGCTGGGCGCTGGTCTGTAGGTCGTAGACCCGGTTGAGCAAGGTGGTCATGTTGCCGGCGCCCTTGATGGGCGGCACCCAGCGGTCCTGGTCGCCGGAGAAGGTCATCATGCCCACGGCGTCCCCCTGACGCAGGCCCACGTAGCTGAGCAGCAGCATGGCGTTCAAGGCGTGGTCGAAGTGGCTGATGTCCCCGTCCAGGGTGTGCATGCGACGGCCACAGTCCATCAGGAAGACCACACGCTGGTCCTGCTCATCGCGGTACTCCCGCGAGACGAGTTGGCGGCGTCGGGACACGGCCTTCCAGTCCACCTGACGCAGGCTGTCACCCTGGCGGTACTCGCGCAGCTGGAAGAACTCAGTGCCCTCGCCGCGCCGACGACGCAAGTGAACGCCCAGCTGAGAGAGTCGGTTGTCCAGAGCCAGCAGGGCGAACTTGGAGACGGCCTTAAAGTCTGGATAAACCTTGATCTCTTGGGTGGTTCCCACACGGACTCGGCGCCGGATCAGGCCCAAGGGTCCGTCGATGAGCAGGTCGGCCAAGCCGAACTCTGCGGGACCGCGAACGGTGGGCCGCACGCGGTAGTCCACCTCCAGCCAGCCCTTGGCGGGCAGGTCCAGGGAGCGAGGCAGCCCTTCTGTCTCCAGCACCCGCGGTGCGTGGTCGTGGACCATCAAGTGCATGCGCCGGCCAGCGCGGCTGCTCACACGCAAGGTCAGGGTGTGCCACTCGCCCAGAGACAGCGCCTTGGGGACACGCCGGGTGCAGGTGGGCACGGGGGTGCGCAGCAACAGGAACATGTCGGCGAGCAGCAGGAGCGCGCTGAGCACGCCCAGGGCGATCCACAGGCTGAGCACAGCCGGCACGAACACAGCCACAGCGCTGACCAGCAGGGTCAGAGCGAGCAGCAGCAGAGCCCGGGAGGTGGGCCTCACCGGCGAGGGGCCTCGACCTGCTCAAGGATGCCGCGCAGCACGTCGTCGGCGTGGGTGCCCTCGATCTCCAGCTCCGGCGAGATGGCGATGCGGTGGCGCAAGGCCGGCAGAGCGACATCCTTGATGTCGTCGGGGGTGACGAAGTCGCGGCCAGCGAGCACGGCCAAGGCGCGGGCGGCGCGAACCAAGGCAATGGCACCACGGGGTCCAGCGCCCACAGAGATGCCGCGGCGCTCACGGGTAGCCCGCACAATGCGCACGGCGTAGTCCACGTTTCGGTCATCCACCGTGACCCGCGCCACGCTGGCTTGCAGCTGGATGGCCTGCTCCAGGGTCAGCACAGGCTGTACGTCGTCGACGTTGAGCTGGTTGCCCACGCGGCCCAGAGTGACGGCCTTGACGATGGAGACCTCGTCTTCCTGGGAAGGGCACTCCAGGCGCACCTTGAGCAGGAAGCGGTCCAGCTGGGCCTCGGGCAGGGGGTAGGTCCCTTCCTGCTCCAGAGGGTTCTGGGTGGCCAGGGTCATGAAGGGCGGTGTCAGGGCATGACGCTCCCCTTCGATGGTCACCTGCTGCTCCTGCATGACTTCCAGGAGCGCGGCCTGGGTCTTGGCTGGAGCGCGGTTGATCTCATCGGCCAGGAGCAGGTTGCAGAACACCGGCCCACGGCGCACGTGGAAGGCCCCTGTGCCCATCTCAAAGACGGCATGACCGGTCACGTCCGAGGGCATCAAGTCCGGGGTGAACTGCACGCGGGAGAAGCGCCCGCCGATGGCCCGAGACAGCGCCAGGACCAAGAGGGTCTTGCCCAAGCCAGGCACGCCCTCCAAGAGCACGTGACCACCTGCCAAAAACGCGGTGAGCACCTGCTCAACCACGTCTTCCTGTCCCAGGAGAACACCGGTGAGCTGCTCCCGCAGTGCGTTGGCCAGCTCGGCCCCTTCGGCGGCGCTCAATACAGCGGCACCCTTGGTCTCCAATTCCATTCTTAGCTCCCCAGCTTCTGCAACATGGCCATGGTCTGCGTGAATCGGGCCGCGCCCTTGGGCTGCCCGTAGAGAAGCTCACGGGCGAGCTCCTCTGTGATCTCTTCCTTGGAAGCGAGCCCTTGAACGAGCGCCACTCCCTGCACCCCGGAGAGCTCCGGGTGACGCCGGCCCACGCGGGCGATGGCGGCCTTGCGGGCAGGGGCCAGCAAGGTCTCGGTGTGTCCGTGGCGCCAGTGGTAGGCGCCGGCGGCCTGGATGTGCTCCAGCAAGCTGCGCCGGGTGGTGCTCTGCACCGGCTCCATGGGTCCAAAGCGTGGTGCGGCGTAGGCCACCCAGCCCAGCAGCAGCACAAGAGCGCTGAGCAGCACCATCCAGCCATGCTGCAGGATCAAGCTCCCCAGCGAGGCCTGACCGGCCCGGGTCACCAGGATGATGCGAGAGGGCAAATCGTCGGCCACCACCGCCATCAGAAGCGCGGCGTGGTCGTGCTCGCCGATCTTCTGGTTCGTGAACCAGCCTGCGTCCGAGACAATGCTGACCCGGCCCTCGCCTTGCACCACCGAGACGCTGATGAGCTCGCCTTGTTCATCCTGAACCCAGGTCTCCAGCTCTCGCCAAGAGCTGACCTGGCCGTCCACCTCGGCCTGAAGCTCAAACTCCACATCGTTGATGGGATCCCAGACACTGTAGGTGCGCACATTGGAGCGCTGCAGTTCCGCCAGCAGCTCCGCCGAGGCTTGTTCGGCACCGCCGGAGTCCCGCATGCCCTGCTCAAGCTCCTCGTGCTCCTCCACCGCTTCTTCGACGTTCAGCTCTGCACCTGCAGCGCTCATGAAGGGGTCTGCGCCATCGTCCACCGCCACCGCCACGACGTGTCCGCCCCACCAGATCCAGTCCTGCAGCCGCTCGTGGATGCGCTCGCGCTCCTGAAGGTCGGTGGAGAGCACCAGCACCGTCGCGCTGTGGGCCGGCTCCTCGCCCATCGCGTACCAGGTCTCCGTGGGCACGCCCAGGGTGTCCAGGGTGCGCTCTGCGGCCAAGAAGGGGTTGATGCGCGCCAGCCCGTGGGGACCGATGTCTACCTCCTTCTCGATGGCCTCGTGCGTCGTGAAGAAGCCGACGATGAGTCCTATGGCAATCAGAGCCAGGACCCCGCCGACGATGGCCAGTACGCGGTCCTTCATGCCGCCTCCTCAGAGAAGTGGCTGGACCACCGCTCAAAGAGGGGCGCCACCTGCTCCCAGCTCAGGGCCCGGTGGGCATAGGCCAGGGTCTGCCAGGTGCTGGTCAGAGCGCGAAAGTACTTCAGGGGCTCGCCCTTGATCTGCTTGCGCACCACCCGCAGGCACTCGCCCTCGGTCGCACCCTCATCGATGGGCAGACCCCGTCGAACCAGATCGGCCACAGCGCCCTGATAGAGCAGACCGATGGCCAGAGCGTGCTGGCCCTCTTCCCACAAATCGCGGGCCACTTGAGGCAGGTTGGGCGGCAAAAAGCGCTCCTGCCCAGGGTCCACGCCGCTCCGGCTCTCGGGCAATGGGCGCTCGAGCAGGCCCTTGAGCCCACCGCCTCCGCGACCCCGCAACAACAGCACCAGCAAGAAGACGACCCCGACGGCCATCAAGGCCCAGAGCAGGCCCTGAAGTCCACCGCTGGCCAGGGAAAGATCCGGACCCGCCATCTGCTGGGTCTCCTGCTCCACGCTCTCGCAGCCCTTGAGGAAGTCGGAGACGGACTTGCCCTCTCCTTTGCGCACCCACTCTTTGCGGGTCTCGGTCGTAGAGAAGTCTGGATCCGCCAGCACCTCTTCCACCGCCTCAGCTGGGCTCAAGACCCCAAGCTCATGGGCCGGCTCTCCGCCAAAGAGGCCACCCTTGGCCTGGGCCACTCCGGCAAAACCAGCACCAAGGCCGAGCAGGAGCGCCGCGACGGTGCCGATGCGCGCCAAGCGGCGGGCCAGCTGACGGAACTGAATCTCCACGTCCCAGCCCTCCAGGTGCGTTCTGCGGTTCACGTAGAGCCCAAAGCCCGCCGCGACGTGCAGGGGTTCGATCAGCGTGTGGGCCAAGAGCCAGGAGCCGACGAAGACCACCTGCAGCCAAGCGGGGAAGACCCAGTCCTCCAGGTCCGCCATGAGCAGCTCATTGAAGGCCGGAGTCTGTGGCAATGCCAGGAAGACGAAGCCCACCACACCGGCCGCCACCAGCAGCTCCATGCCCCAGCAGAACAGGCTCAGGGTCAGGGCAGCGCCTGCGCCTCGGGAGCGCAGGACGGCCTTGCGGCGGCCAGCCTGAGCGCCACGCAAGTCCTCGAGCTGGTACACCGGCGCGACCAGCACGCGGGTGGGGTCGAAGCGCGCCACGAAGGCCTGCGGCCAGCCCCGAAAGAGCAGCCCGGGCAGCTCACGCAGGGTCTCAGAGAGGGTGGGCAGCGCGCCAAAGAGGCCTCGGGAGAGCACATGCAGCACAACCCGGTCCCAGAGGGGTTGGGCGCACCAGATCAGGAAGGCCCCCAACCAAGGCGCCCACCAGGTCATCCCAAAGCCCACCAGAAAGACCGGAATCACCACGCAAAACCACGCGGCAAAGACCGGCCGCCACCACTCGCGCAGCATGCGCAGGCCCAGGTCCATGGCCTCCCAGTTCGTGCGGGGACGCAGCTCGGCGCGCAGGTCCTCAAGCCGCATCGGAGACTCCCTGCCGCTCGCCAGAATGACGGACCGCGCCAGAACCTTGCTGGCTGCCACCAAAGCCCAACCAGCCGTAGACCAAGATCCAAAGCATGGCGCCAACGCCGTACTTGACCGAGTTGGGCACCATGGCTTTCGAAGACCAGAAGGCCTCGATGAACGCGGCCACGATCAGCATGGCGAAGAAGCCGTACATGATGGGCGTGGCTTTCTTGGCTGCGTGCAGGAAGGCCTGACTGCGGCTGCGATTGCCCGGGGCCAACCAGGAAATTCCAAGGCGCAGCCCTGCCGCCGCCGAGAGCACGATGGCCGTCAGCTCAAAGCTTCCGTGGCCGACCACGAAGGAGTAGAGCGGCCCGCCGTAGCCGATGTGATGCAGGTGACCGAAGACGGCCCCCATGTACAGCCCGTTGAAGAGCAGAAAGAACAGGGATCCCAGCCCAAGCAAGGACCCGCCGGCAAAGGTGCGGAAGGAGATGCCCACGTTGTTTCGGATGTAGAAGCCGAACATGAACAGGTCCGAGTCCGAGCTGCGCTGCACGCTGTGGCGCTCGGAGGCCGGGTCGTACATGGACTCCAGGTCCGCGACCTGCATGGGATCCATCAAGGTGTAGACCAGATCCGGGTCGGCCTGGACGGCCATAAACACGGCCAGCCCCGCCCCGTAGAAGAGCAGGTGCGCCAAGCCAACCAAGCGCCACTCTCGGCGTACCGCCCTGGGAATCTCCCAGAGCACGTATTGGGCGAGGCGCTGGATGGAGCCGGGTGGACGCTGGTAGAGCAGGGTGTGCCCCCGCAGCGCCATGCGGTTCAACCGGTCGATGATGTCGTTGGAATAGCGACGACGGCGGGCCAGGGAGAGCTGGTGGCAGATGCGCCGGTACTGCTGGGGAAAGTCGGTGTCTTGGGTGGCCTGCATCACCGTGTTTCGGCGAAAGCGCACGGGGACGGAGACCCGCGTCAAGCTGGCCTCGAAGGCGGTCCATTCCGCAGAGTGGCGCTGTACAAAGCTCTCTTGGCTCACCGCTCCCCCATCAGGTAGCGGGCCATTCCCAACAGACGCTCCACTCGGCGGGTCGTGCCCACCATGGGGGTGAGCAAGCCGGCCAGCTCGGTGCTGCGCTCCTCTCCCCACGCCTCAGTGCGCTCGGCAAAGTCCAGGATGGCGCGCTGCTCTCGGGGGTTCAGACCCACCGTGACCTGGCGGGGCTTGGCCGCAGGAAGCTTTGCAGGAGGCAAGACACGGTCGGAGTAGATGACCACGGTACCGGCAGCCAGATCACCCAATCGCTTGAAATCCTTAGACATCATGATGCTGGCCAGGCCAACCTGGTACCCAAAGGGCAGCCCGTCGGCGAACCGCAGCAGGTTGCGGAGCACGCTGGCGGTCCAGTCCACCGGTGTGCCGTCGTCTCGCACTACGCGCAGACCCAGGGCTTTCTTTCCTGGCGTTGCTCCTTCGAAGTACATCTCGAAGAGCACCGGGTAGAACCACTCCAGCACAAAAAAGCAGATCATCAGCAGGCCCATGCCCGACTCGCCCAAGAAGGAGAGCGGGATGGCCAGCGCGGTCATGACCATGCTGCGCGCCATCACATCGATGCCCAGGGCCAAACCACGGGCGACGGGCCCCGCGATGCGGAGCTCAAGCTGTACCCCCTCGGGCGTCTCCACCGAGCGCACAGTGTCCATCCGAGTGCGCGCGGGGGGCGGGTGCTGATCTGTCACCCTCAGACCCTATCAGGTCGTGATGACGCCTTCCATGGACGACCACCGTCGCCACAAAGTCTTGGTCATCTCTCCCTCTGCGGCCATGCGCACAGCTGTGCTGCCCAGCTTCACAAAGTTGGAGGCGTGGGCCATCTGGATCAAGGGCCAGGGGTGCTGGCGCAGGGTCTCGGACTTGGAGAGGGCCCGCAGCATGGTCTTGGGGATGAAGGGCTTGGACTGCATCTGGATCAGGGAGATCCAGAAAGTGTCTTCCACCGGGCGTGGGTACTTGAGGTTCACGCGGTGCTGGTAGAAGACGCGGGTGTTGGTTCCCTCGACATCGTACTTGCTGATAATCCCGTTATCGAGCAGCTTATTGACCAACTCCGAGCCGGGGAAAACCGTCATAGAGAAGAGGTACAGATCGTAGGGAGGCGGGAAGCTCTCCACCATCTCGAAGAGCGCCTTCTTGTCGCCCTCGGTCGAGACAGGATCATCGAAGATCAGCTGAAAGTGAGGCTTGATCCCGAGCTTGTGGTAGAGCTGGGCGATGCCTTCAATGCTCTTGTTCTTGACCCGACGGTCGTACAAGTGACCCGTGACCCGCTCACTGGACTGAATGCCCATGTAGACGTGGATCAACCCCGCATCTCGCAGCATGGTCATGCGCTCTTCGGAGACCAGCTTGGGCTCGATGAAGATCTCAAAGGGCAGGCCCACTTCCTTGGGGTAGAGCTCGCAGAACTCGACCAGCCAGGCCTTCTGGAAGTTGAAGACCTCGTCGTCGAAGCGAATGCGCTTGAAGTCCCAGTGCTCCCGGGCCGCCTTGATCTCGTCGATCATCGACTGTGGGGAGCGCACCCGGAACCACTTCTGGCCCGGGTAGATGTCCTTCTTGTAGGTGCTGTTGTAGCAGTAGCTGCACTTGTAGATGCAGCCTCGGCTGCCCATCATCTGGAAGACAGGGTCACCGTGCATGGGGTCGCCGGTCTCGTAGATCTTCCCGTAGATCAGCACCTTGTCGTCGTGCGAGGTGTAGTCCCGGAAGGAGAGCGTGTCTAGGTCGGTGACCAGAGGACGCAGCCCGTTGGTGCGCACGCTGCCGTCGGCTTGGGCAAAGTCCACGTTCTTGGTGTCGGAGATGTCCACGCCGTCTCTGAGACGGTTGATGAGCTCCAGCAGGGCCAGCTCCCCCTCGCCCTTGAGCACCATGTCGGCGGTCTCGATGCAGTCGGCCGGCTCCAAGGTGGGGTGCATGCCGCCCCAGAGGAAAGGCACGTCGGTGCGGCCCCGCATCTCTTCCGTGAGCAGCTTGGCGCTCATGTAGTAGGCGCTGGCGCGAATGCTCACGCAGACCATGTCCAGCTTGCGATCCCGGATGGTCTTCTCCAGGTTCTCGTACTCAAGCTCAGTCGCTGGAGCCAAGTGGTTGGAGATCCAATCCTTGAAGTAGATCTCAACGACCGTGTGGCCCGCCGCCCGCAGAGTGGCCGCCAGAACGCGCACCGCGTTGTTCTCAACGTCGTACATGGACAGGATTCCGACGCGCACGGGGCGCCCAGAAGTCTGGTCCATCAATCCTTGGATGCGGTGGTTCATGGCTTGCCTGGTCGCTTGGAGTGCGAAAGTCATAGGGTGCGGCCCCCTGATCTTTGCGTGTCTCAGCATTGCAGATCCCCGCAGGAGGGTCCACCCTGCACTTCACGTGGAGCGTTCCCAAGATGCAGTTGCTGTTGTGGATCACCCTGGCATGGGGTGCTGTGAGCGAGCCGGAGTGGCAGGCCCTTGTTGGGCAGACCGTGCGCCTGGAGTCCAACAGCGGCAAGCAGCTGGAGGGGAAGATCGTCTCCCTGAGCAGCGAGACCGTGCGCATCGAGCGCTCCCGCGACGGCGTGTTGGTGGAAGTGCGCAAGGACGAGGTCAGCACGGCGCTGAACCTCTCTGCGCCCCCACCAGCGCCCCCACCGCCTACCCCGGAGCCCGGTCCGGCTCCAACCCCAACACCGGAGCCGGCGCCACAACCTGAGCCGGCCCCACAACCTGCTGTCTC
>OJIO01000769.1_pt1 | contig 17875 bp, 14 predicted proteins | sample 1595621 | NCBI WGS metagenome assembly OJIO01 (sample SAMN05416776, study PRJEB24817) | seawater metagenome | isolation source: Sea water | place: Canada:Atlantic | collected 2013-07
ACGAGATTTCTGCCTGTCTCGTGGGCTCGGAGATGTGTATAAGAGACAGACCTAGCTTAGATATTGTTAGTTACTATCGTTGTGATTTACAATTTTAAGCAAACCCTTTGTATCTTTACTCAAGATAATTTACACCTAAAATATGACAGGGATTTAAAATTTCGCCATAAGGTATCACTAGCATTGTTTATCTTTGCATTCAAAATTTAAGGACTATGATTACTACAAAACAAGCAGCCAACATACAATTAAACACCATTGAAGAAGCTATTGCAGATATCAAACAGGGTAAGGTGATTATTGTAGTAGATGATGAAGATCGTGAAAACGAAGGTGATTTTGTAGCAGCCGCAGAAAACATTACCCCAGAGATCATCAATTTTATGGCAACCCATGGTCGTGGTCTTATTTGTACGCCCATCACAGAAAGTCGTTGTAAAGAATTACAACTTGAAATGATGGTTGGCAATAACACAGACCCAATGGAAACCGCCTTTACTATTTCTATAGACCTTAAAGGGCATGGTGTTACTACTGGCATCTCTGCCAAGGATAGAGCAAAAACAGTGAAAGCATTGGTTGACCCCTCTATAAAACCCTTTGATTTGAGTAGACCAGGACATATTTTCCCGCTCAAGGCAAAAGACGGAGGTGTACTGCGTAGAACTGGCCACACAGAGGCAGCCATTGATTTTGCGAGACTAGCTGGACTAAAACCAGCTGGCGCGATTGTTGAAATAATGAACGAAGATGGAACCATGGCACGCCTTGGAGAACTTGCCCAAGTTGCCAAAAAATTTGACCTAAAGCTAGTCTCCATTGAGGATCTAGTTGCCTACAGAATGGAGCATGACTCTTTGATAGAAAAAGAAGAAGATTTTACCATCAATACAAACTTTGGTCCCTACCGTTTACGAGCATACAAACAAACTACTAATGATCAAGTGCACATTGCCCTAACTAGAGGTAACTGGAAAAATGATGAGCCTGTTTTAGTGCGCATGAACTCCACACTGGTTAACAATGATATTCTAGGCACCTTAACTAGCAGTGTAGACAAGAAACTTGACGATATGTTTAAAGTTATAGAAACTCAAGGAAAAGGTGCAATGGTATTTATCAACCAGCAAAGCCAATCTTTTAATCTTATCAATAGACTTAAAACACTAAAAGAAATACAAAAAGCAGATGAAATCACCAAGGCTCCAAACATTAAGATGGACGCGAGAGATTTTGGAATTGGCGCTCAAATCCTGCATGATTTAGGTATCCATAAAATACGCCTAATGTCAAACACTAAACAAGAAAAGCGTGTAGGAATGATTGGGTATGGTCTTGAAATTATTGACTACGTAGGGTATTAAAAACCTACCTATTGCCCGCTTATAGCTAAGGGTTACTTTATACATTTTTTGTAACTCATTGTTTAGCTGCAGGCCACTCTCTTTACATCTACAAACACTAACAACAAAGCATCCTTATACCCGATGAAAAAATACGCTGAGACTCCTACCAAAGACCCAAACAAAAAAAATAATGTAACAATGGCTTCTGCCTTTAAGACCATTATTTGGCCACGCAGAAACCTGGTTTTTGTTGGATTATTATTAATTGTAATTGGGCGTCTTGCAGGATTTGTTTTGCCTTTAAAATCTAAGGAACTTTTAGACAGTATCATACCAAACAAAGACCTTCAAGGATTATATAACATGCTTTGGATGGTTGGGATAGCCCTATTGTTTCAGGCAGTGACCTCTTTTTTGTTAACACGTATTTTAAGTGTACAGGCGCAGTATCTAATCAGCGAATTGCGAGCACAGGTACAAAAAAAGATACTTTCATTACCTATTAGTTTTTTTGATAATAATAAATCTGGAGCGCTTGTGTCCAGAATAATGAGCGATGTAGAAGGAGTGCGCAACCTTATTGGCACAGGACTGGTACAACTAGTTGGAGGTACTATTACCGCAATTATATCTGTAGTGCTACTCATTAGAATAAACCCTTGGATGACCTTGTTTGTTTTTCTACCCGTGGCAATTTTTGGTTTTGTGGCACTAAAAGCATTTAAATACATTAGACCCATATTTAGAGTTCGTGGAAAGATAAACGCCCAAGTAAAAGGCAGGCTCACAGAAACACTTGCTGGGGTAAGAGTTATTAAAGGTTTTAATGCAGAGACCCAAGAAAACAAGGTCTTCGAAAAGGGTGTAGATCTGCTGTTTCAGAACGTAAAAAAGAGCCTGACAGCAACCGCAATTATGACAAGTTCATCCACATTCCTTTTAGGTTTGGCCTCTGTAGGTATTATGGGTATTGGCGGGTATTACATGATACAAGAGACCATGACCGTAGGAGATTTTTTATTGTTCACGCTTTTACTTGGTTTTATGATTGCTCCTATTGTACAAATGAGCAATATTGGTAGCCAACTCACAGAAGCCCTAGCCGGCCTTGACCGCACAGAGGAGCTGATGAATCTCACTGGAGAAGATGAGCTAGAAAACCGCACTATTGTCTTAGATGATATACAAGGAAAACTTGAATTTAAAGATGTTAGTTTTGCCTATGATGATGGTAAAAATGTACTACATAATATAAATCTAAGTGTTAAAGGAGGTGATGTAATTGCCTTGGTAGGAAGCTCTGGCTCAGGAAAATCTACTATTGCTGGATTGTGCGCTACCTTTTTAACGCCGCAATCTGGAAGTGTTACCATGGATGGCGTAGATCTGGCAAATGTAAAACTAAGTAGCTATCGTAAGCATCTTGGAGTTGTATTGCAGGATGAATTTTTGTTTGAAGGAACCATCAAAGAAAACATTCTATTCTCTAGACCAAATGCAACACAGCAACAATTACTCACAGCAGTGAAGGCAGGATATGTTGATGAATTCACAGATCGTTTTGAGGATGGGTTAGACACCTTAATAGGAGAGCGTGGGGTAAAACTATCTGGAGGGCAAAGACAACGTATCGCAATTGCAAGGGCCATACTTGCCGATCCGAAAATTATTATTTTGGATGAGGCAACTTCAAATCTAGACACAGAAAGTGAATCTTTAATTCAAAAATCATTAGAAACACTAACTAAAAATAGAACCACCATCGTCATAGCCCATAGACTAAGCACTATTAAACGTGCCAATCAAATACTTGTGATAGAAAACGGTGAAATTGCAGAACAGGGAGACCACACCACCTTAATAGAAAAACAAGGAAGGTATTACGATTTGTACACCTATCAGGCAAAAATATAGCGAGTTAAAATCAAGTTAAAACAAGCATCGTTTTACCAATTCTATTGTGTGATTTGTATTTTTAAATAAAAAATTCATGAAGACAATTTATTTTCTAATTGGCATTTGCACTATTCTATTGAGTTGCAGTGGTGAAGAAACTATAATATATCAAATTCAAAATGAAGAGCAAGAACAAGAAGTTATAGCAACTTGTTCAGATGGTATTCAAAATGGCGAAGAGACTGCCATAGATTGCGGTGGTAATTGTGCACCATGTACTATTAGCATTTCTCTTGAGGGAAAAGCTCAAAAAGGCCCTTTTATAAATGGATCTGCAATTCTTGTTACTGAACTAGACGACAATTTCAACGCTACAGGAAAGGTATTTACTACCGAAATATTAGACAACACAGGAAGCTTTGCTATCAACAACTTAAATTTAGTGTCCCAAAATATAAGTTTACGAGTTGATGGGTTTTATTTTAATGAAGTTTGTGGAGAACAAAGTAATGCGCCCATAACTCTTCAAGGAATTTCTGCTTTAGAGAACACTACCACAGTAAATTTAAATGTATTGACGCATTTAGAAAAAAGAAGAACACAATACCTCATTGAAAACGGGACTTCTTTTATACAAGCAAAATTTCAGGCTCAAGGTGAAATTTTAGATATACTGAACATAAACTTTGGTGAGGGAATTGATTATTCTGAGCGTTTAGATATTTCAGGTAGTTCACAAGGCGACGCTATTTTAATTGCTGTTTCAAGTATTTTTCAGGGTTTTAGGACTGAAAGTGAATTCTCTGGTATCATGGCAGATTTTATCTCAGACATTACAACTGACGGAACATTAGATAACAGCGCAATAGGATCAGATCTTTTAGCACATGCAAAACTATTAGATGTAGCAGCAATAACATCCTACATAGAGGATCGTTACAGCAATCTAGGGATTGAAGTAGAAGTGCCTGATTTTGGAATTTATATTGACAACTTTATAGCATCAACATCATTTGAAGATACCGACACTGTAATTTCTTATGAGGAAAATGGAGTGAACGGGAGCAATATCTTAAACAAAGAACTAAGTTCAATAACTAGTAACTCTTTTGTTAGTCTAGCTGCAGATCTCCCTGTTGATTGTATTGGCTTAAAAATTAGAATTTCTGCTACCAATGGCACTAATTGCCCAATAGGGTGTTGGGCATATGATGTATCCTCGGTACAAAATTGGTCAACAGGAGCTTATAATCAAGCTCAAGATACCCAAGAGTTTATTAGCACAGATACCAATACAGATTTGGCAATGATATTCGAAAATGGAGTGTACCTAATAGAGTATTTTGAAAATAATATAGAAAATCCAACCACATCAAAGATTTTGACTGTCAACTAAGAAAGGTTATTAGAGAACTTCAAACTACACTTTTCACAAAACTAGAGTAACTCAATAATCACCTTATCTGTACCCCGGCGTACTTTGGCCATGCTAGAAAACGCATCATCAGCAGCACGGTAACCCACGGCAAGCACTAAGACAGACTGGAGCCCTTTTTCTGTAAGATTTAAAAACCTGTCATACTTCTGTGGCTCAAAACCTTCTATAGGGCAAGCGTCGATATCTTCAAGAGCGCAAACCGTTAGTAAATTACCAAGAGCCAAATAGGCCTGTTTGGCCATCCAGGTATTAATCTGGGAAGAGTCTTTTTGAGAAAACTCATCTGTTAAAAAGCTTTCAAATGGCTGTAAAACCTCTCTTGGTGTCTTACGCAAAGACTCCACACTATCAAAATATTTTTTAATATAGCTTGAAGAAATTTGGGTCTCAGTACACAATACCAACACCTGGGAACTATCTGCTACCTGCCTCTGGTTCATGGTTAAGGGCACTAATTCTTCTTTTAGTGTTTGATTAGAAATTACAACCATTTTTAAAGGTTGTAATCCATAGGAGGTTGCAGTAAGATTAAATGCTTGCTTGAGAACTGTCAATTTTTCTTCTGAGAGTTTTTTTGAAGCATCAAATTTTTTACATGCATAGCGCCATTTTAATTTATCAAGTATTTCAGAAGTCATGGGTATGGTTTTAGGGAACTATATATAATGAATTAGTAGGTATTTATTTCATAAACTTAAAACGTTTATGTGTCCAAAAGTAATATTCTGGTGCTATTGCTATTTGTTTGGCCAACATACTAGCATAGGCATCAGTAATAGTATAATCATCATGTTGTTTAGGATTATCAGCCAAAACATGAAAGGTACTTTGATAATGACCTCTTTTTGTTTTTTGAGTACCAATAAATACAACTGGCAAATCATGTTGTTTTGAAAGTTGTTCAACCCCTGTGAAAAAGGGAGTTTTCACATCAAAAAATGGAGCAAAATGTTTATTGATTTTATTTGCAGGAGATTGATCCATTACAAAACCAAATATTGTAAAACCCTTCTTGGTGGAGAGAATTTCTTTGATTTTTTCACGAGCTTGTTTATTGGGCACCAAATAAGAATTCCATTTACTGCGAATATCACGAAGCATTTGGTCAAAATATTTATTTTTTATTTTCTTATAAATTCCGTAACCTGGATTTTCCTTAAAATACAGCTGTAAGGTGAAGATCCACTCGTAACTAGCATAATGTCCTAGAGTTAGAATAACTGGTTGTCCTTTTTTTTGATAGGCTTCTAGAACTTCTATATTTGTAAATGTGTACCTTTTTTTTAATGATTTTTCTGAAATACTAATGGTCTTAATAACCTCAATAAACAAATCACAAAAATGATGGTAAAAACGTTTTTCTGTAGTTTTTAAAGTTTCAGAATCCATCTTTGGAAACGCTGTTTTCAGGTTAAACCGAACCACATCTCTACGATATCCAACTAGGTAATATAAGATAAGATACACCCCGTCACTAATAATATACAAAACCCTAAAAGGAAGTTTAGATAACAACCAAATAAGAGGATAAACTAGTGCGAAAATTAAAAAAGACATGAAGTAGTGTTATCAATATAAGGGCAAATATACCCTTTTAAATACTTAGAATAGTAGGTGATTTTTGACACTTATGATTGAAATATTTAGACCACAGCAATTGCTGCTTCTTTAATGGATGCAAAACCACCTGTTACATTTATACCTCCATGAATACCCCTACTCTTTAAAATGGAAGCTGCAATGACAGAGCGATATCCTCCTGCGCAGTATAAATAAAAAGGTGATGCATCTGGAAACAAAGCCAAGTAGTCGTTCATAAAACTAAGTGGTGTGTGGCTAGCCGTTGTAACATGCGAGGCAGAGTACTCTCCTTGCTTTCTTACATCAAAAACAGGCACACCTTCATCTATTGCATCTTTTAACGTTTCTGCTGAAACGGTCTGCATGGAATCAATTTGTTTTCCTGCATTTTGCCATGAGGCAATACCTCCCTCTAAAAAACCAAGCGTTTTGTCAAAACCAACGCGAGATAAGCGCATAATAACCTCTGCCTCTCTATTTTCGGGAGCTACTAACAAGATAGGCTGTTTTACATCCTTAATAAGGGCTCCAACCCAAGGGGCAAAGCCACCATCTATACCAATAAATATAGAATTAGGAATATGACCTTGCATGAAATCAAGCTGGTTTCTCACATCTAAGATAATAGCGCCGGTTTTATTGGCTAAATTCTCAAAATCTTCAGGAGATAAGGGTACACTGGCTCTTTCTATAATGGTGTCAAGGTGTTCATAGCCCTGTTTGTTCATTTTTATATTTAAAGGAAAATAAGCTGGTGGGGCTACTAGACCATCTGTAACTTCTTTAATAAATTCTTCTTTGGTCATATCCTGGCGCAAGGCATAATTCATTTGTTTTTGATTTCCTAGAGTGTCTACCGTTTGTGTCATCATATTCTTTCCACAAGCAGAACCTGCACCATGAGCTGGATACACAATGACATCATTTGGGAGGGGCATAATTTTGTTTCGCAAACTATCAAAGAGAGTTCCTGCTAGCTGTTCTTGGGTAATATCCGCAGATTTTTGAGCTAAATCTGGTCTTCCTACATCTCCTAAAAAGAGGGTGTCTCCAGTGAAAATTGCATGCTCTTTACCAGATCCGTCACGCAGCAAATACGTTGTACTCTCCATGGTATGCCCTGGAGTGTGCAAAACCGTAATGGTGATGTTACCTACTGTAAAAACCTCGTTATCTTTTGCTATATGCGCATCAAAAGAGGTGCTTGCGTTAGGACCAAAAACAATGGTTGCTCCCGTCTGTTTTGATAATGTAAAATGACCGCTCACAAAATCTGCATGAAAATGCGTTTCAAAAATATAGGTAATAGTAGCATTATCCCGTTCAGCTCTTTTTAAATAGGGTGCTGTTTCTCTCAAGGGGTCAATAACTACAGCTTCTCCATTACTTTCGATATAATAAGCGCCTTGAGATAGGCACCCTGTATATAATTGTTCAATTTGCATAGTACTTGTTTAAATACAAATATAATAATTGTTGGTCAACTTAATAGTAAAACTAGGTATGACTGGACGTAAAATTTTAAGAAAACTTTTTAGCGTAGGTCTCAAAAAATCAATATTTTGCACAGTACTTAAAAAATAACCTACAACCCTATGAAATATTATATAATTGCTGTGCTTGTTTTTACCTCAGTAACCTTTTCTTCTGCCCAAAAAGCAGCGATACAAACACAAAACACAGCAGAAGATTATGCCGCAACTATTACTTCAAAAGAGCTGAAAGAAATGTTATACATCTATGCAGGTGATGACATGAGAGGAAGAATGACCGGCTCAAAGGGACAAAAATTAGCTGTAAACTATTTAAAAGACTTTTATATAGCTCAGGGTATTGAATCTGCTTTAGGAGGTGATAATTATTTTCAAAAAGTACCCGCAGCTTATCTAAAAAGATTGAAAGAACCTGCAGATTCTGAAAATGTGGTTGCCTTTATTGAGGGAAGTGAATTTCCAGAAGAAATCATTGTGCTCTCCGCTCATTTAGATCATGTAGGGATAGATGATAAGGGTAATGTTTTTAATGGAGCAGATGATGATGGAAGTGGTACAGTGGCTATGCTAGAAATGGCAGAAGCATTTCAAAGAGCAGTAAAAGAAGGAAATGGCCCTAAAAGATCTATTTTATTTTTACATGTTACAGGTGAAGAAATTGGCTTGTATGGTTCTAGATATTACACAGAAAACCCAATATTTCCGCTGGCCAATACCGTTTGTAATTTAAATACAGACATGATTGGGCGCATAGATCCAGACAAAGCAGATACTCCAAATTACATCTACCTTATTGGTAGTGATAAATTGAGCCAAGAGCTGCATGATGTGTCAGCACAAGTTGCAAAAACCTATAGCGATTTGGAGATAGATTACACGTATAATGATGAAAAAGACCCTAACCGTTTCTACTACAGAAGTGATCATTATAATTTTGCAAAAAACAATATTCCTGTCATTTTTTACTTCAATGGAGTACATGAAGATTATCATAAAATATCTGACACACCAGATAAAATAGCCTATGATTTAATGGAAAAAAGAACAAAACTTATTTTTCACACCGCTTGGGAATTAGCCAACCGAGAAAAGCGAATCACCGCAGACAAGCTATAACAAAATATATACAAACAAAAAAACTGCCTTTATAGGGCAGTTTTTTTGTTTGTACTTGGAAGGAGTTTTATATTTCTTTATTCACATCCCAAGCCTCAAGATAATCTGCTACCGCTTTTACGAATTGACCTCCTAAAGCTCCATTGACAACTCTGTGGTCATAACTGTGGCTTAAAAACATCTTGTATCTAATACCTATAAAGTCTCCATCTGGAGTTTCAATAACAGCAGGTACCTTACGTATGGCTCCTAATGCTAATATACCAACTTGAGGTTGGTTGATAATAGGAGTTCCCATGATACTTCCAAAAGTTCCTACATTGGTTACTGTGTAGGTTCCTCCTTGAATATCATCAGGTTTTAATTTATTATCTCTTGCACGGGCAGCCAAATCGTTTACTGCCTTGGTCATTCCTACAAGGTTGAGTTGGTCTGCATTTTTAATTACAGGGACAATTAAATTTCCGCCAGGTAAGGCTGCAGCCATCCCTAGGTTAATGTTTTTACGTTTAATGATGTTATCACCATCAAGGGCTATATTCATCATCGGGAAATCTTTTAATGCTTTTGCAACAGCTTCCATAAATATTGGAGTGAATGTTAAATTCTCTCCTTCTCTACTCATAAAAGATGCTTTTACTTTTTTACGCCAATTCCAGATATTGGTGACATCTGCTTCAATAAATGATTGAACATGAGCGCTTGTTTGCACACTGGCAACCATGTGGTGGGCAATCAATTTACCCATGCGCGTCATTTCTATAATTTCATCACCCCCATTTACAGAAACAGGCGCTGCTTGTGTAGGTGCAACAACTGGTTTTGAAACTACTGCGCTAGCTCCCCTATTTTTAATATAAGCTAACATATCGTTTTTAGAAACACGGCCATCCTTTCCAGTTCCTGGTATGGTGTCTAATTCTGCTTGTAAAATATTTTCTTTTTGGGCCATTTTCTTGACCAGTGGAGAGTAAAATCTGCCTTGTGTACTTGATACAACAACTGCCGCAGCTACGGTATCTTTTGCTGCAGTAACTGTTGCTGCCACCTGCTTTACACTTTCGGTTTCTTGAGCAGTGCTTTGAACAGCTTCAACAGCGGCGTCACTATTTGTTTCAATAATAGCCATTGTTTGACCCACTTGAACAACATCATCTGTGTTAAACAAGATCTCAACCAATACGCCATCTACCTCACTAGGCACTTCACTATCAACTTTATCTGTAGCAATTTCTAATACAGGCTCATCTGCCTCTATAGTGTCTCCTACGTTTTTTAACCAATTGGTTACCGTAGCTTCGGCAACACTTTCGCCCATTTTAGGAAGTTTTAATTCAAATTTAGCCATAGTGGTGTTATGAAATAGCGTTTAACGTTATGCTGCGAAATTAAGAAAATTTACAGGAACTGATTTACTTTTTTTTTTAAAAAACAAGTACACTTCCCTTTTGATCACTTTGGTCGCTACCAATAATAAAATCACAATTTGGTGGACGTATTCTAAAATGATTGCCAAGACCCTGCAATTGCTTCATTACAGTAAATATTTGATCGTAAGACATATATGCACCATCAAAAACAAATAGTGTGTTGCTGTGCAGGGTGTCTTGAAATATACTTTTAGAAGTAGCTTTTAAAGGCACGTCTATAACTGTTGAAATTTTAGAAAATAATGCCAGGTCTTCTGTCATTATAAATCCAGTCTTAATTTGTTTTGTTTTAGGCCTGGGGACATATGAATGTGAAAAAAAATTGGTTTTTAACCAAACCATAGATTTTATAGTACCGTCCATCAAAAAATTTGTGGTAAAATGTTTTTTATAAAAAATAGTCATGGCTCCGTAAAAGCGCTGCAGGTAGATTTTGTTTTTAGTAGTACTCTCTCCTTTATAGTGCAGGGTTGTAACATTTCCTAGATAATAGTTTTTACATCCAGCTTTCTCTAATTTGTATGACAAATCTATGTCTTCACCATACATAAAATAATCCTGATCAAAACCATTAACTTTGGTATACACAGAACGTTTAATAAGCATAAAAGCACCTACCAAAACGGCTACATTTCCTTTATCATTTCTAGAAACAGTATTTGTATAGTATTTTTTGGAAAAACCAAGAAGCTTTAATGCAGAAACCATTGGTGTTGGGAGATTTCTTTTACTTTCTGGTAAAAAACACCCTGTACCATCCATAAGGTAACAACCTAAAGCGCCTAGATCTTTTAAAGAATCTGCATAGTGTAGCGCTTTTGTAAATACATTTTCTGCAACGGCTGTGTCGGGGTTTAAAATACAAACATAATCTCCTTTTGCAATTGCAACCCCTTGGTTGTTTGCAGTACTAAACCCTACATTTTCTTTATTTTCTATAAGTGTTATCTGTGGAAAGGAATCTTTTACCATAGCGCAACTATCGTCCGTGGAATTATTATCTACGATAATAATTTCTGCGTCAATGGCACGCGTTGCTTTTTGGACACTAATGATACACTGCTCTAAAAAATAGCGAACGTTATAATTAACAATAATGACCGAGAGTTTCAATAGTCTAGTTGTTTTTTAAAGAATTTTCAAAAGGAATTCTATTAATAATACTGCGTCCTAGGGTGACCTCATCTGCGTATTCTAACTCATCCCCTACAGATATCCCTCTTGCAATGGTTGTGGTTGTTACGCTAAAGTCTTCGATTTGTTTAAAGATATAAAAATTGGTGGTATCTCCCTCCATTGTGGAGCTTAATGCAAATATAAGCTCATCTATTTGACCATCTTTTACCTTTTCAACCAAAGAATCTATAGTTAAATCTAAAGGACCAATACCATCCATGGGTGATATCTTACCTCCCAAAACATGGTAATGTCCTCGGTATTGACTGGTTGCCTCAATGGCCATCACATCTCTAATATCCTCAACTACACAAACTAATCTTTGGCTGCGGTTGGGGTTTGCGCAAATTTCACACAACTTAGCGTCGCTTAAGTTATGACAACTGCCACAAAAATTAATTTGTTCTCTCAAGGAAACCAAACTTTGAGCCAACCCTTGGGTTTGTTGTGGGGGTTGTTTTAATAAGTGTAGCACCAAACGAAGTGCAGTACGCTTACCAATTCCTGGTAATTGAGACATTTCATTTACCGCATTTTCAAGAAGTTTTGAAGAAAAATCCATAGCTCGAAAGATAAAAAAAAGCTTCGAAAAAACGAGCAATTAATGTGCTTATAAATGTTAGTTTGTCAGGTTATTTTTTGATTACTTTTTTGGTTATGGTTCCTTTAGAGGTAATAATTCTTAAAAAATAAACACCCGATGATGCTTCCTCAATAGAAAGGGTATAGGCTTCATCTAAAACAACATCTTTATGATACTGTAGTAATTTACCACTAACGTCAAATAATCGAAGAGAGGCTTGTATGTTCTGGGGCACAGCGATAGTAATAAATTCACTGGCAGGATTAGGATACAAGATTATGTCTTCATTGGTCATAAAATTGCTAGAATCTAGAACATCATCAACCAAAGCAGAAGACCACAAACCACGTCCAAAGGTGGCAACAAAGAGTGTGTTTGTAACATTATTAATGTCAAATTCATTAACAATTACATTAGGTAAATTGGCATTATAAGGCTGCCATAATTCTAATGAATTGTCAATATAATAAACGCCATAATTCATCCCTAGATACAATCCATCTTGACCATTATCATCCCAAATTATTGCTGTTGCACTAAAGTTAGGCAGGTTTTTCAAATATCCTTCCCAGGAGAGTCCTCCATCATTAGAGACAAATACTTTATTAACGTGACTTGTAGCTACTGCAATTTTATTTGGGTTTGTTGGATGAATAGCAATAGATCTTGGTATGCCTCCAGGGCTTGTTGTTTGTATCCAATCTGTAGCACCGCCATCTTGAGTTCTAAAAATCTTAGCATTTTCTGAGAAATACATAATTTGATTATTAGAGGGTGCAATTTTCAAATTATCAATATTTGTTGGTCTTTGTTGAGATATTGAATTCCAAGAGCCTCCATTATTGGTAGATTTATAGACACTTTTACCTGCAGCATAAATAGTGTTTTGGTTCTGTGGATCTTCTTCCATTGGAGCTACCCAATTTGCACTACCTCCCTCTGGCCAGTTGATATATTGTAAATTAACCCCTTGGTTGGTAGTCCTATACATCCCACCAAATTGGATCATCCCAAAAATAATATTTGAATTGTAATTACTAACGAAACCTTCCATGCCATCTGCTCCAATAAAGTCTATCCAACCTGAAGTATCAGTGTAGAAAGAGGAACCATTATCTTGAGAGCCACCCGTAACAATAAGATCAGGAGTTTGTGAAACTCCAATTTTATAAAATTGACGAATACCTAATCCAGTGGTAAGATCCTGATAATACTCTGAAGTTAACTCTGATGTGTTTGCAGCTCTAAAAATACCTCCATCTGACCCAACATATAAACTAGAACCTACAAACTCTAACATATCAACATCTGCATGATGATAACCTATTGCTTGATTAGCTGCTGCCTCTGGAATCCAGTCTGAGGTGTTTTCGAAGGTTGTACCACCATCCAAAGAACGCCATGTTAAAATACCTGCTATATGTACTTCATTAGCATCTTGTGGGTTTACGCAAATATCCATATCCCTAGGAGCTTGTCCACCCTGCTCAAAACCATTGGTGTCGTATCCAAAATAGTTTCTTCCAGTATGGTCAAGTTCTGTAAAAGTTTCACCTCCATCTGTTGATTTATACAATGCGTTAAAACTACCTCCCTCAGACTCTAATAAAAAAACAACATTACTATCATCTAGGGTTACACCCATCATTTTAGGGCCGTCATCAAATACACTAGAGATGGTTTCAAAAGTTAAACCTCCGTCTATAGATTTATGAAACGATTCTCCTGTAACATAAACAACATTAGTGTCTGCGGGTTTAAACTCAATATCATAAGATCTGTTGTCATTAGCAATGGGTGAAGACCAAGTCACACCTCCATCAAAACTGCTAAAAAAGCCAACATTTTCAGAAGACGCAAAGATGATATCTGTGTTGTTGGGGTTAATCAAAATTTTATTGATTTTTGAATTCCCCAAATCTGCAAGTTCATTCCAAGTTGCTCCTGTATCTTCAGATTTATAGATACGTCCACTACTTGATCCAAAAAAATACGTATCCGTGTTGGAGGGATCAATAGTTACGCAGTACACATCCATGTTTGAAAAATAATCACACAAAGGACTCCATGTATCACCATCATTAATAGACCTCCAAACGCCTCCATTTTCTGCTCCAACAATGATATGATCGGTATTTGTAGGATCTACGGCAAAACCAGTAACACGACCAACACCAGGGCTCCAATGAGTTGTGGCATTCCAGTATGTTGGCCCCATTTCTGTCCAGTTATCTAAAAGCTGTTTTCTAGAATCTGAGGTTTGATTAAGATATTTATTGTAACGTTCTAATTCTGTTACTTTATCTGCTTGTGAAGTTAAATAGCCTTCTGCATTCATGAGTCTTTGGGCCATATACTCCCAACGCTTAAATTGTTTGTATCCAGAACCTCGACCTTTATACTTATCAGAAAAATAGGCCTCCCCACTTGTTACAATCTCTGAAACTAAATAGGATCCATCATCAATCATTTGAATATATTGTTGCCCTAGGGAAGAATATACCGAACATAAAAACAAGACAATAAAAAATAAAAAATTTCGCATTTTTCTTTTTTAATTTTTCTTTAAAACCTTTAATAAAGCATCTCAAAAATAAACAAAATAGCAAGGGTTTGCTTATCAAACTTTTATATTTTTACTGAAAGCAAAAATATTTCAGAAACATCTTATGCAACCACTACACATACTTTTACTTATTGGCGGTTATTTCTCACTACTGCTGGCAATATCATATATCACAAACAAGGGAGGTAGTAATGCAGATTTTTTTAAAGCCGGTAAGCAATCACCATGGTATTTGGTAGCCTTTGGCATGATTGGCGCCTCTTTAAGTGGAGTTACTTTTATTTCTGTGCCAGGGGCTGTCGAGGCAGACAGTTTTTATTATTTTCAAGTTGTTTTGGGTTACACTTTTGGGTATGCGGTTATTGGGCTTGTTTTACTGCCATTATATTATAAGTTAAATCTAACCTCAATATACACCTACTTAGAAGGGAGATTTGGAACTGCTTCTTATAAAACAGGAGCCTCTTTCTTTTTACTGTCCAGAATTACTGGGGCTAGTTTTAGACTGTATTTGGTTGCTATTGTATTGCAAGACCTTGTCTTTAATGCAATGGGAGTACCATTTTGGGCAACTGTAACCATTACTATTTTACTCATCTGGTTGTATACTTTTAAAAGTGGTATTAAAACAATTGTATGGACAGATACATTGCAAACACTTTTTATGCTTATTGCAGTTGGAGTAGCTATATATTATATCTCAGATGGATTAGGCATAGGTGATGATGGAATAATTAATTTCATAGCACAAAGCGATCTATCACAGATCTTTTTCTTTGATGATTATAAAAGCAGTAATTACTTTTTTAAACAATTTGTTAGCGGAATGTTTATCGCCATTGTAATGACAGGTCTTGATCAAGATATGATGCAAAAAAACTTGACATGCCGCAATTTAAAAGACGCTCAAAAAAATATGTTTTGGTTTACCATCGTGCTCACTATTGTAAATTTAATATTTTTAGGACTAGGACTACTACTTACTATATATGCTGAGCAAAACGGAATTGACGCACATAAAGACACACTTTTTTCTACCATTGCCATGAATGATAATTTTGGTTGGGGCATTGGTGTTTTCTTTTTGCTTGGGCTTATTGCAGCGGCCTACTCTAGTGCAGATAGCGCTTTAACTTCTCTTACCACATCCTTTAGTATTGATATCCTGGATATTGAAAAAAAGCACACGCCAGAAAATCAAATCAAGGTGCGTAAAAAAGTACATATTGCAATGTCTTTAGTGCTCATATTGGTTATTGTAAGTTTTAATTACCTTATTGGAGACGCCTCGGTAATTACCAAACTATTTGTCTTTACAGGATATACCTATGGGCCTCTCCTTGGCCTGTACGCCTTTGGTTTGTTCTCAAAACAAAAAATAAAGGACCGCTTTGTACCAATTATTGCAATACTCACGCCCTTTGTTGGCTACGCTATAAGTTATTTCTCTAGCTTGTGGTTTGGGTTTGAGTTTGGGTTCTTTATTTTGATTTTAAACGGGCTTCTCACTTACCTAGGTTTAGTATTGATTCGTACCCAACAAAACTAAGGTACAGGCCGTCTCAAATGCAACTTGATGCTGGGTTAAAAGAGTGTAAAATTCAGGGTTTTCTGTCCCTGGGTTAAAAATAACCCGCCTTGGATTTAGAGATAAAATATAATCGTAATAAGCTTCTTGCCTAGACTCATTAAGGTATAGCGTAACTGTATCTATAGCTTCAAACATCTTTTTTTCTTTGGTGATTGCTACATCTTTAACAACACCCTCTCTCATGCCAATGGCAACTACCTGGTGTTTATTCTCGCGTAATTTATGGATAGCAATGTTTGAGTATCTGTCTTGTTTTAGACTAGCGCCAAGAACTAAAGTTTTTTTCATGATAAAAATTATGTGTAAATGATTTTAAAACAAAGGTAGCATCTTTAATGCTAAAGAGAATGTTTAGGCATTCGAGCTTTATTTTATCTAAACAATCTGAAACACTTAGCAAAGATGTTCGTCTTTAAAGAAAGTTGCCCCTATTACAGATGTTATAATTATTTGAATTAGCCGTTCATTAAAAATATATAAACGTTCATGTTTAGGTTTGTTTAAGTGAAGACGCCTCTCGAAAATTATTTTTGAGAGGCGTTTTAAATTAATAGTGCTTGAGCATACTACCACCTAATTATAGCACTTCCCCATGTAAAGCCACTTCCAAATGCAGCCAAAACAACAAGGTCACCCTCTTTGATTTTTCCTTGCTCCCAAGCTTCAGACAAAGCAATAGGAATAGAAGCAGCGGTAGTATTACCGTATTTCTGTATGTTATTAAACACCTTACTATCTGGTAATTGCATCTTTTTTTGAATAAACTGAGAGATTCTCAAATTAGCCTGGTGTGGTATCAACATATCAATATCTTCGGTGCTAATACCATTTGCTTGCAAGCCCTCATGTATTACCTCACTAAAGCGAACAACCGCATGCTTAAAAACAAACGGGCCGTTCATATACGGGAAATATGGAATATCTTCTTGCGGGTTATTTGCTAATAATTCTGGCACCCAATGACCGGTACTGGGCCCTTGAAGTGCAAGTTCATCCTTATGTTTTCCTTCACTATGCAAATGAGTAGACAAAATGCCTCCAGTTTCTCTATGATTTCTTGACACAACCACCGCTCCTGCTCCATCTCCAAAAATAACAGATACACTGCGTCCTCTGGTTGTGAAATCTAGACCACCACTGTGGTTTTCACTACCAACAACTAGTATGTTTTTATACATCCCTGTTTTAATAAATTGATCTGCAACAGACAAAGAATACACAAAACCACTACACTGGTTCCTTACATCTAATGCAGGCACAGTATCCATTTCTAGTAATTCTTGTAATTGCACACCTCCACCTGGAAAGTACATATCTGGGCTTAGGGTCGCAAAAATAATTAAGTCTATGTCTTGGGGGGTAACTCCAGCTCGCTGCATTGCAATTCTAGAGGCCTTTGCTCCCATAATAGAGGTGTTATTACCATCACCCTCTTTAATATGTCTGCGTTCTTTTATACCCGTTCTTTCTTGTATCCATGCATCATTAGTTTCCATTACCTTAGAAAGATCGTCATTGGTAACAACATTTTCTGGGACGTAATGACCCACACCACTTATTTTCGAACTATACATATTATTTGATTTTTAAAGGTGTTTGCAAGATACTAAATCTGTCTCTTATACACATCTGACGCTGCCGACGAAGAGGATAGTGTAG
>OJIO01000770.1_pt1 | contig 17865 bp, 14 predicted proteins | sample 1595621 | NCBI WGS metagenome assembly OJIO01 (sample SAMN05416776, study PRJEB24817) | seawater metagenome | isolation source: Sea water | place: Canada:Atlantic | collected 2013-07
ACACTATCCTCTTCGTCGGCAGCGTCAGATGTGTATAAGAGACAGGGATTATATAGAAGACGGAAAAATCTACTCTAAACTCAATTGGTTAGGAGAAAGTCAGTCCTCCGGTTGTAATTACTTAGGAATAAGGAGAACTTGCAGTATCGCAGAAATGCCAAAACTCATGGAAGCTGATTTTACCAAATTGTTGGCGTATGCTAGGTCTACAGATGGTGCAGATGTCCGCGGAGCATTCAACCAATATCATAAATTCGACTTTGTAAAACAAATAGTGGATTACACAGCTGGCGTTCCATTTATAAAAATTCCTGCTGGTGCTTCGTCAGATTTTTTAAGAGGATCATTAGCTCCTACAAAATTATATACGCTAGTACATATAGGGCCATACGAGCATCTTGGAAATGCTTGGACAACTATGTATACTATGCACCGAAATAAAGAAATCAATATCAAAAAAGGATATCACCCTTTTGAAACTTATGGAAATAGTCCTATGGATACCGATCCTAAAAACTTGATTACTTACATTAACTTTGCATTGAAGTAATAATCCAAATAATAACGCATGTTGTCTCAGTCTATTTATTTAACTATCTGCTTTTTTCTTGTTATGTCCTGTGGGCCCAGCCCCAACAAAAAAGAGAAAGATGTCGTGTTTGTAATAAATAATATCGACAATAGTGCAAAACCTAAGTCTGTTCAAGCACAAAAAATGAAGAATCTTGATATTGATTATTGCATGGGGAGGTTCGAGCCTAAGTCGCATGAAGACTTTATAGCCATTCAAATCAAATATGCCGACAGGGAAGGAATGTACATGCGGGCAGATGCTTATTCCGCTTTCGAAAAAATGTATAAAGAGGCCAAAAAAGATGGTGTCAATCTTCAAATTAAATCTGCAGCCCGAAATTTCGACTATCAAAAAGGAATATGGGAACGGAAGTGGACTGGCGCTACGGAACTTTCCGATGGCACCAATGTCTCCACAGATATCTCTGCGCCGATTGATAAGGCTTTAAAAATCTTAGAATATAGCTCTATGCCCGGAACAAGCCGGCATCATTGGGGTACGGATATAGATTTGAATGCCTTTAATAATGAGTACTTCGAAAAAGGCGAAGGGAAGAAAATATATGATTGGTTGAACTCAAATGCTTCTACTTATGAGTTCTGTCAACCTTATACCCAAAAAGGACCAAACAGGCCTGATGGTTATAATGAAGAAAAGTGGCACTGGTCATTTCAGCCGATAAGTCAAAGTATTACTAATTATGCGGAAGATCATATGAGGAATGAAATGGTTTCTGGTTTTTTAGGTGCTGAAACAGCCGTAGATATTGATGTGGTCCTTAAGTATGTGTTGGGAATTAATGGTGGGTGCAGACATTAAGTTCTGCTTAAAATAAACTTCTTTTTCATCTTATGTAAATCGGCTTTGATTACGTACTCACAAATCAGCACCTACAATCTGTAATAAATCTTCTCCATATTGATTAAGTTTTGCATCTCCGATTCCGTTGATTTGAAGAAGTTCCATGTTATTTTTAGGTTTTACACTAGAAATTTCTTCGAGCACACTGTTCTTAAATATGACATAGGGAGGCACACTTTTTTCTCGTGCCAGTTCCAGTCTCCATGCTTTCAATCTACCAAAAAGTGAGTCATCTACAACAACACTTACTGCTTGTTTCTTTTTTACTTTTGTTTTCTTTTCGCTTGGTACAAAATCTGCAAGCTTAATCTTTTTCTCTCCTTTAAGTACTGGTGCAGATAAAGGTGTCCATATTAGGCTAGATCCTTTTGAATAATCTATGCCGACTATCCCTTTATTGATCAATTGGATGATATAGTTTTTCCACGTAAACCGATCAATGTCTCTTCCTGCTCCAAATGTCTTGATCTGATCCAAGCCCCTATTCCTTATTTCTGCTTTATATGATCCACGCAATACGTCAATTATCAATTCTAATCCGATCGATTGATTACATCTGTAAATAGCAGAAAGTACTTTTTGAGCATTGATTGAACCATCTTTTTTAAGAGGAGGGTTGATACAGTTGTCGCAGTGTCCACAGTTTTCTGCTCTATATTCTCCAAAGTAAGACAAGATTCCATTTGTTCGACAATCAGTTGTAGAAGCAAATTCCCACATTCGTTCCAACTTTTCATATTGCACTCTTTTGAATTCTTGGTTGCCTTCACTTCCATCTACAAATCGCTTCAACATTAAGAAATCTCCCCAACTGGCAAACATATGAGCAACCGATTCTTCTCCATCCCTTCCTGCCCTACCTATTTCCTGATAGTATGCTTCCATGTTCTTGGGCATACTATAATGAATTACGAATCTGATATTCGGCTTGTCTATTCCCATACCGAATGCTACCGTAGCACAAATAATCTTTATCTCATCATTTTGAAACGCTCTCTGTACTCGATACCTGTCTTCTCCATCCATACCCGCATGATAATGCTTGGCATTGAGACCCATCATGTTAAGCTTAGAAGCCACTTTCTCTGTATCCTTTCTACTTAAACAATAGATAATTCCTGAATCTTCCGTGTGCTCTCTTAATATGTGAGCGATCTTATCTAATCTCTTTTGAGCAGGATGAGCATGAGTTGTGATATTTTTTCGCTCGAATGAGTTAAGAAATCTTTTGGGTTCTCGCAACTCTAGCTGTTTGCAAATGTCATCTTGAGTAGCAGCATCAGCTGTTGCTGTCAGTGCAATAAATGCAGATTTTGGAAAAACTCTTCTCAATTTTGCCAATTGGGTATAATCTGGTCGAAAATCGTTTCCCCATACCGATACACAATGTGCTTCATCTATTGCTATCAGGCCAATATTTAAGGTGCTGAGATATCTTTGTGTCACCTCACTGTTTATCTTTTCTGGCGATAGATAGAGAATTTTGGTCTCCCCATTGCCTAGTTTTCGTTCTATTTCTTGCAAATCGCCTTGAGGTACATTACTGTGAATGGTCGCCGCCTCTACTCCTACTTCCTGCAAGTTTATAACTTGGTCATTCATAAGTGCAATCAACGGAGATACAACAATAGTAATACCCTCCGACGCCAAAGCTGGTATCTGATAACAAATTGACTTTCCTCCACCAGTCGGCATGATAACCAAGGCATCTTTACCCTCCATCACATGATTGATGATTTCCTCTTGCGGGTTTCTGAATTCATCGTATCCGAAAGTAGATTTTAGTATTTGGTGTATCTTCGACTTCATGGCTCTTGTTTTAAGTTTTTCACCTTTCTTATGATTTGCAAATAACCATATTTAGGATGAAAAGGCGTGTGATCTTCTATATTATCTGTGCAAATCTAACTTGGTTATCTTTTATTAGCCGTTGATTACACATGTATACACGGCTATATTCGGATAAGGTTGGCTAAAGTTGGCTAAAGTTTGATTACAAGAACCCCGATGAACCGAATTTGTAGGTATAAATATTTTGTTCATCCTAATTACAATTCAGTAATATAAATATGTCCAAACACACCAGATTCCACAAACAAATCACTCCAAAACAATGACCGTCTACAATTTGAAATTATATTTGTCGCTTCATACCCTACGAAATGAAAAAAACAATAAAATACGATACTGATAAAATCAGTAAAAAGAAGCAAATCCAACTATATAAAGCCCTTCTAAAGCCTCGGTTAATTGAAGAAAAAATGTTGATATTATTGAGACAAGGCAAAATCTCAAAGTGGTTTTCAGGAATAGGTCAAGAAGCAATATCCGTGGGGTGTACCATGGCATTAGATTATGATGAGAAGATATTCCCAATGCATAGGAATTTGGGTGTATTTACTACTAGAGATGTGCCTCTCAAAAGGCTTTTTTGTCAGTGGCAAGGAAAGATGGCAGGCTTTACCAAGGGTCGTGATCGTTCTTTTCACTTTGGAGCTCCGGATTATAATATTGTGGGTATGATTTCACATCTTGGACCACAACTCTCCCTTGCAGGTGGAGTTGCTCTGTCTCATAAGTTGAATAAAAGGAAAAAGATTTCTTTAGCATTCACCGGAGAAGGAGGTACAAGTCAAGGAGAATTTCACGAAGCGCTAAATACAGCTGCGGTTTGGAAACTACCGGTGATCTTCTGCATCGAAAATAATGGCTATGGGTTATCAACACCTACCAATGAACAATATGCTTGCAAAGATCTATCGGATAGGGCTATTGGTTACGGTATGAAAACAGAAATCATAGACGGTAATAATGTAGTGGAGGTTTACGAAACAATAGATCGCATAGCTAAAAAAATAAGAAAGAATCCAGAGCCATATTTAATAGAATTCAAGACATTCAGAATGAGGGGTCATGAGGAAGCTTCTGGCACTAAGTATGTTCCAAAAGAGCTAATGGACGCCTGGGCAAAGAAAGATCCTCTTCAGAATTTTGAGAATCATTTGATCAAAAATGGCGTGATATCAAAAGAGGAAGTAGATCACTGGTCCACAGAAATCAAAGCGGAAATCAATACTGGTCTTGAAGAGTCATACAATGAACCTGCAGTAGCTTCCTCTGAAACAGGAGAATTAGCGGATGTTTATGCATCTCACAAACATGACAATACCGCTCCTTCTACTGCCGTAACTGAAATGCGATTCATAGATGCTATAACAGCTGGTCTTCGCGAAAGCATGAAAAAACATGATAATCTTGTGCTTATGGGGCAAGATATCGCTGATTATGGTGGAGTTTTCAAAGTCACTGATGGATTTACAAAAGAATTTGGTAAAGGTCGTGTACGTAATACTCCTTTATGCGAAAGCGCCATTGTTGGTGCTGCTCTAGGACTCACCCTAGAAGGAGATAAAGCGATGATGGAAATGCAGTTCGCAGATTTTGTGTCTTGTGGGTTCAATCAAATCGTGAATAACCTTGCTAAATCACACTATAGGTGGCAACATAATGCTGATGTCGTGGTACGAATGCCGACTGGTGGTGGTATGGGTGCCGGTCCTTTTCACTCGCAAAGTAATGAAGCTTGGTTTACTAAAACACCAGGCCTGAAAGTAGTTTATCCATCTACTCCTGCGCAAGCAAAAGGTTTATTAATCGCTGCTATTGCTGATCCGAATCCTGTGATGTTTTTTGAACATAAAGGTATGTACAGAAGTATAACTGACAATGTGCCTGATGGATATTATGAATTAGAAATAGGAAAGGCTCGGACAGTAACTGAAGGTGATGAAGTATCAATTATCACTTACGGAATGGGTGTTCACTGGGCTACAGCATTGGCAAAGGAGATGAACATTTCTGCGGATATTATCGATCTTGTAAGTCTAGCTCCAATTGATTATGAGGCTATCAATGATTCTGTGAAAAAGACCAATCGCGTAGTAGTCCTTCATGAGGACACTATGTTTGGTGGTATTGGTGGTGATATAAGTGCTTATATTTCTGAACATTTATTCGAGCACTTAGATGCACCGGTGAAGCGAGTGGCCTCTTTGGATACCCCTGTTCCTTTTGATAAGGGTTTGGAGCAGATATTTTTGCCGAAAGATCGGTTTAGGGTCGCAATTGATGAGTTGTTGAATTATTGAATATTTGAAGCTCCTATAATTCAATTCATATGCCCGCTGAATTAACCGTCTTGTGATTTAACAATGCTTTTATGGCTAAAAATCATATTCTGCAGATTTATATCAATCAATCTCTAATATACTTATATAATAACTCCCTGTTTCCAATAATTTGTAAACCCCGTTAAGCTATAATCTTCATGACTATTCATGGCATGCAATAACCTTTTTGAGCAGCAATAGCAAATAACTATCTAGAAGGGTATTATACAGCGAATTTGTGTTGAAATAACAAAACCTAGGTCAATCTATCCGTTTATACCTCAAACCTCAAAAGGAAATCACGTACATCTTGATCAAACGCTTTGTTTTCACTATCGTGGAACTTAACCTCTGTGGGCAACACATAGATTGGGATGTTCAGCTCTGTTAATTTTTTGCGATGAATGTCTAATCGCATCGCATCTTTTTCAGTGGTAAGAATCAGCTTTCGTTTTGACTCTCTGTTTGAGTATACAGTATTAATATATTCGATATCTAAGTCGGAGAATAAATGGTGGTCCTCATAATTCATATGATGAACATCTTCCACTTCACTGTATAGATAATCCAGTAAGTATTTAGTATTTGCGATAGCACTTATTAGAATGACATCTAAGTCTGGGTCGAGTTTAATCCTCTGTTTGTTGTTGTAGAAATTATATGGATAGCCATATTCATAATAAGAAAAGTAGATTTTTTGGGTTGGTGTAGGGTTAATTTCTTGTACTAGTTTCGACTTTTCTACAATATCTAAAATAGATGGACACTTTGTCACTATAATAATGTCCGCTCTTTGATAGGAAGACCTCCACTCTCTCAATCTACCAGACGGAAGAAGATAATCTTTGGTAAATGGATCATCCCAGGTCGTAAGTAATATGTTAAGCCCTGGCGTTATGGCTCTATGCTGGAATGCATCATCTAATAAAATAGCCTGCATATCAGGATATTTACCTACCATCTGTGGTATTGCTAATGATCGACTTTCTCCTACAGCCACTACAATATCTTTGTGCTTTCTAGCATACAAAAGTGGTTCATCTCCTGTTGCCAATACATTATCTGATGCTTTTACAAATCGGAATCCTTTTGTCTTTCTTTTGTAGCCTCTACTCAATGTAGCTACATTGATGTAGGGAGACAATAACCGGATAAGATACTCTATGTGTGGCGTTTTTCCTGCTCCCCCAATAGATATGTTACCCACTGATATAACAGGAAGACTAAACTTAGTGCTCTTTACCAATTCTGATTCGTATAATGCATTTCGAATCCCTATCATCAATCCGTAGATCAATGAAAAGGGTGCCATCAATATTTTTCCTAACCAAGATTGTATCATAGGTCAATTAACCAATTTAAGAAACCCTAAGTTCTAAGTTTTATTCGAATTGTGTAATTGTTAACGATTAAGGTGGGTAAATATCCGAGGAAGGTCAGCCATTTTGCTCCAAATTGCTCAGACTGAGCCTTAAGAATTGCAAGCCATTAATATATCATGTATATTCGCAGCTTTTTGGGAGCCAACTGTTTTATACAATTGGCTCTTTTTATTTCTTTTGCTTTTAGAAAAATCTAAATCATGTTTCCTAAATACGATGTCATAGTAGTCGGTGCTGGCCATGCAGGTTGTGAGGCGGCAGTCGCGGCAGCCAATATGGGCTCCAAAGTATTGATAGCTACAATGAATATGAATACCATAGCACAGATGTCTTGTAACCCAGCAATGGGAGGTGTGGCCAAAGGTCAGATCGTCAGAGAGATCGATGCGCTTAATGGATATTCTGGTATAGTTTCCGATTATAGTTTGGTCCAGTTCCGAATGCTCAATAAGAGTAAGGGCCCTGCAATGTGGAGTCCTCGCGCACAAAGTGATCGTATGATGTTCGCTGCAAAATGGCGAGAGATGTTGGAAGCAAATGAAAATATTGATTTTTGGCAGGAGATGATTACGGGTATCGTTGTAAAAGATGGTAGGTGTTGTGGAATCAAAACAGGCATTGGACTAGAAATCGAAAGTGAGTCTGTAGTATTGACCAACGGTACTTTCTTAAATGGTTTAATCCACATCGGCGAAAAACAATTTGGTGGTGGTCGTGCTGGAGAAAGAGCTTCGACAGGAATTACAGAACAGTTAGCAACTCTAGGATTTGAAAGTGGTCGGATGAAAACGGGTACTCCGCCAAGAGTAGATGGTCGATCTCTTGATTATAGTAAGATGGAAACACAACCGGGAGATGAAGTCATGGGTCGTTTTTCATTTACAGATTCTGAATTGCCAGATAAACAGCTTCCTTGCCATATAACCTATACGAGCCCAGATGTTCATGAAGAATTGAAGACAGGATTCGATAGGTCTCCTATGTTCAATGGAAGAATTCGTGGGCTTGGACCTCGGTACTGTCCATCGATTGAAGATAAGATTGAACGGTTTTCAGACAGAGATAGACATCAATTGTTCGTAGAGCCAGAAGGGTGGAATACGTGTGAAATTTATGTCAATGGCTTTTCGTCTTCTCTTCCTGAGGAGGTGCAATATACTTCTCTAAGAAAAGTAGCCGGCTTCGAGAACATGAAAATGTTCCGTCCTGGATATGCAATAGAGTACGATTTCTTTCCACCTACACAGCTGAAGATCTCTTTGGAAACTAAGTTGGTAAAAAATCTATTTTTTGCTGGACAGATAAATGGTACGACGGGGTACGAAGAAGCAGCGTGCCAAGGATTGATGGCTGGTGTAAATGCTCATCTTGCCATCAATGAGAAGGATCCATTTGTTCTCAAAAGGTCAGACGCATATATAGGCGTACTCATAGACGACTTGGTAAATAAAGGGACCAACGAGCCTTATAGAATGTTTACTAGCCGTGCAGAATATAGAATACTGCTCCGTCAGGATAATGCAGACCTCAGGCTTACACCTCTTGCTGCAGAATTAGGTATGGTCAATATGGAAGATAGAATGAAAAGAGTAGAAGCCAAAGAGGATTATGTAAAGTCAATAGATAAATATGTAAGATCTTCCAGTGTAACTCCAGATCAACTAAATGGGTATCTAGAAAATATTAATTCTGCGACATTAACTCAGCAAGTAAAATTACACAGTGTCTTGATGAGGCCAAATGTATATCTTGAAGAATTACGTCCATTATTACCTGACCTTGACCAAGAGCTATCAAAATATGATGGCGAAACAGTCAATCTAGCTGAAGTAGGGCTTAAGTATGAAGGCTATATCCGCAAAGAGCAAGAGATGGTAGATAAGATGAATCGTCTTGAAGAAGTAATCATCAAGAGTGCGTTTGATTATGATGCATTACAATCATTATCTGCAGAAGCACGAGAAAAACTCAATAAAATACAACCGAGAACCATAGGGCAGGCAAGTAGAATAAGTGGTGTATCTCCATCTGATGTGTCAGTTTTATTGGTACATATGGGTAGATAGTTGGTTTTACAACTTTCAATTACCTTAATAAAACGTTAGATTTTAATCTTTCCTACTTTTGAGAAAGCGAAAAATATCAACAGTACGTTATCAGGTACAGTATTTTGATATCTTTGCCGCCACAAATCTTGGTGCAGATGAATCACTTGTTTCAAAATGCGCCACTTATCATAAAAAGAACATCTTAATGAAGTTTATAAAATTACTTTTTGTAGTCATATTAGCGTTTACTTTTAATTCGTCTCAAGCACAGACATTTGGTGTGAGAGCAGGACTGAATTACTCTAAATTTCTTGGCCCGAACATTTCAGCAGATGATGCCACAGAAAAGTTTGGTTTTAGTAATGGATTCCACTTTGGCCTTTCATATGCTTATGATTTTACTGATCTATTTTCACTAAGGTCAGAATTAGTATATGTCCAGAACGGAACTAAGTATGAGTATGATGGTGACTCTTATTATATTATTCGTGATTTAGCAAGATCAAAAACAACTATAGAAAAAGGTGCCGTTGATTATGATCTAAATATTTCTAATGCTTATATAAGTATTCCAATAATGGCAAATTATAGAATCAGTAAAAAGTGGGAAATCTTTGGCGGACCGTATGTAAATATGTTGATAGGACCAACAGGTCGAGGGAAACTACGGTTCGAAAGTTATGATAGACCAGAACAAATTGTTTTCCGTCAATCATTGGATTTTAAATATAATAGCGATGAAGATGATCAAATATTTGGCACTTCTCCACTATCAAGTGACAGAATCGGAATATTAGTAGATGGTGAAGTTGTAGAGCTCGAAAGATTTGCTGGTGCATATTCAAGGCAAGGAGAAAGAACTGGTAATAAATTTAATTTCCTAGATATTGGCATAACAGCTGGAGCCCATTATTTCTTGAATAGGGGTTTTTTCGTAGGATTTCAAATCGATTATGGTTTAGTTGATCTTACTAATAATGAGGTTGATTTTAGTCTGAAAGACGTAAACCCAGATAATTCTTTCCAATTTAGCGACGACAAAGATTCTCACCTAGGAATTCATGCATCGTTTGGATTTAGGTTTTAGGCTATTGTAATATTATCCACACCTCGAGTAGCTATCTCTATTCATTTTCGGTTTTAATTTCTTATTTAAGTGTATAGTTGAAATTAAATCAATAATTGTCATGTTTAGAAGTGTCTTATTTGTATTTATTATTCTGTTTTCTAACACCATTAATGCACAAAGTGTAGGGGCTGATAAGGAGAACCCTGCGTATAAACTTGATGTTAATGGTTTTTTAGGATCTGATACTCAAGTGAGTATTATTCCATTGTGGCAGGCTGGTAACTATACGATGAATAATACTTCCGGATCTGATCTGTCAAATTGCGAAAGTGGATTAGATGCTACGGCATATGATGCGGCTGGTAATATTGAGGTGAAACTTGTTATTAGAATAACCTCTACTTCTGCTGGTTCAAATAATTTTCAATTGAGAACACATGATGGAACCACAGAAGGTTATCCAATTGTGAATTCTGACGCTTGGACATTTTCATCGACTCAAACAGGTTTTGTTGCCATTAGTCCCTGGAAGGATTGGGCCGCTGGAACAAATTTTCAGGAAATTCATCTATTTGGGTGGATTGATACGGGTAGTACCAATATTAATAGTGTCTATCTTATTGGTAAGACCAAATCGTTGATATAATATCCTAATTCTACTCGCAATAATATTGTTTTTGTTCTATTTTTCGTGTATAGCTCTTTAAACACAACCCATAAAAAAGATAACCACAAGACACTTTTTTTCTTGAGATCATTGTAGATTTGTAAAAACGAACAAAAAATCAATCTCTGTGGAATTAAAAACTGGTGCATTTGTAGCAATATCATGGCCCGATACTAGAATTCATAATGCCTCGTCATGGTATGATGGTCCTTTGAAAGTTTTGGGAATATGCAAAAGTGATGGATATTACAATATCGGTCATGCAGCACTATTATTAATTGATTATAGAAACGGAGAAGTTAGATATTTTGATTTTGGTAGATACCATACTCCATTTGGATTTGGTAGAGTAAGAGATGTACAGTCTGATCCAGAATTGGAAATAATGACTAAGGCCATCGTTGAAAATGGAAAAATAATTAATATAAAGGATATTTTAGTTGAACTCGCCGTCAACAAATCTACACATGGAGATGGTAAATTAGTAAGTTCTGTTACTCCAGATATAGACTTCGACTTAGCATTAGCATCTGCAAAATCAATCCAAGGAAGAGAGGCAGTACCATATGGTCCTTTCCTACCTTTTGGGTCAAACTGCTCTCGTTTTGTAGCTAATATTTATAAAGCGGGATTTACTTCTTTTCTCAAAAAAATCAGAATTTCAAATCGCTACTTGTATTTCCATTCTCCTACTTCAAATATTATTTATACACATAATAACGGCAATGTATTTATAGTAGAACATGGGGTGTTTCGATTAGAGAAGTCTATGATAAATATCTTTCTGAACAAATCAAATTATTTAGCCGCAGAGAAAAAAGAAAACAATAACGTCGCTAATAATCTACCCGAATCTGTCATGTGTCTTGAGGGAACAGGAGGAAATACATATTTTCAATTAGAAAAAACGGAGAAGAGTCACCTCTTCAGAGTTCGTAGATATAGCGCAGATGGAGAAATAGAGATAGATGATATTTTTCAACTTCAATCCATTGGGTTCAATTTCAATAAAACTTATGGGTTCACATATATTTCTAATGGAATAGCCGTAAAAATCAAACAAGATGACAAGGTTTTTGTCTTGAAGAATGTGAAATACCAGAACCAAAAGCCAATACAAGCAAGATCGATAAAGTATAGAATGTGGAAACGAGGAGTGTCGTTTTGATTTTATTTCTGTTCTAAATACTCCGTCTGTTTTTAACTCTGTTTGAAATTCCTACATTTGCGATACACCAAATTATAGTAAATGAAAATAGCCGTAAATGCACGTGAACTTCTAAAAGGAAGAATGGAAGGAATCGGTCGGTATATTTTAGAAACTACTCGACAAATGGTCCTCGACCACCCCAAAGATGAGTTCTTCTTTTTCTTTGATAGAAAGTATGACCCTTCCTTTATTTTTGCAGATAACATTACACCTATAATCGTATATCCACAATCTCGCCATCCCTTACTTTGGTATATCTGGTTCGAAATTGCTATTCCCTATTATTTAAAAAAGTATAAAATTGATGCATTTTATTCTGGGGATACTTATTTAAGTATGAAAACCAAAGTGCCTACTTTACTAGTGTGCCATGATGTGGCCTATAAGCATTATCCGAAGCATATAAAGAAGATACATCTCGATTATTATGAGAATAACTTTGCCAAATTTCACAGGAGAGCGGATCACATAGTCGCAGTTTCAGAATTTACTCGTCAGGATATAATCAAAATCTATGACCTTAGTCCCAATAAGGTGACTATTGGACATAATGCTACGCCATCTGGTTTTCATCCTAAAACCGAGGAAGAAAAAATCTCAATTAAGAACAACCTTACTGAAGGTAGTCCTTACTTTATCTATGTAGGATCTCTTCACCCTCGTAAAAATGTGGTCAATTTAATACGGGCATTCGATAACTTTAAAAAAGACCATAAAACCACTCATAAACTTGTCTTGGTTGGGAGAATGGCTTGGAAAAATGAAGAACTCCAAGGCGTTTACTTAACTACAGAATATAGAAACGATATTATTTTCACAGGGCATGTTTCGAATGAGGATTTACCAAATTACTTAGCCGCAGCAGATGCATTAACTTATGTCTCAGTATTTGAAGGTTTTGGAATCCCAATATTGGAAGGGATGTCAAGTGGTACCCCAGTAATAACGTCAAATGTAAGTTCTATGCCAGAGGTTGCTGGAGAAGCTGCATTATTGATTGATCCACATGACCCTAATTCAATAGCAGAGGGTATGTGGCAAGTCATTTCTAATTCTACATTAAGAGATAGATTAATTACTAAAGGCTATGACCGGGTAAAATTGTTTTCTTGGAAGAAGACTGCTGATCATATTTATAAGGAGATGGAAAAATTAGTTGGTTAAGTTTTTTGAACTGTTGACACAAGAAAGAAATTTTGAAGACATTACTTCTGCGCCTTTTTATACAACCAAATCGTAATAGCACCAAAAAAAATATTGGGCAGCCATGCTCCAAGCATAGCATGTAATCCTAAATTAATAGAAAAGGTCATACTAAATTTTTGAATGATGACAAAGGCCGAGCCTAGAATAACTCCAGCAGCTAATTGAAATCCCATCCCTCCCCTAGTTTTACGAGATGATATGGCCAGACCCATTAAGGTTAAGATTATAATGGTAAACGGATCTGCACTCCTGCCGTACAATTCTGTTTTAAATTTTGTGGCTGTATCTATTCCGCGTGATTCTTCCTTTTTTATGAAATCTCTCAGATCTGAGGTCGTCATCATCTCCATCTGATTACTATATCTAAAGAAATCTTCTGGTGTAAAGTTAAAAGTCGTATCCATTGTACCGCCATTGGTAATAACAAGTTCTTCGTTTAATCCATCAAAAGAGTGATACTCATAATCCTTGAGTGTCCATACATTCGGTTCCTCTTTGAATTCTAGTTTTCTCGCTTTAAGTACATAAGTAAGTTTACCCTCATCAAATTTTTCAAGACGGAACGTGTTGGCCGTACTGTCATACTTTCGGAAGTATTTTATATATACTTTCTCATCTTTATTTAGAAAGAAATGGGTGTTGTCTTCAAGTGTTTTTTTATTACTCTTTCGTATATGTACACTTTCGAATTCTCCTTTAATCTTATTGCTTTGGGGAATTAAATAGTTCTTCCCAACCCAATGGGCTGAAGCGATTAGAACGGCAGCTATCAAAAAAGGTCGCATGATTCTATTATAACTGATACCAGCACTCAACATTGATATAATCTCGGAATCATTTGCGAGTCGCGAAGTAAAAAATATAACGGCTAATAATGCGAACAAAGGCCAAAGTAAACCATTTATCCAAGGAATGAAATTAAGGTAATAATCAAAGATAATCTCATTAACAGTTACTGTATCCTTGAGGAACTTATCTACTTTCTCAAAAAAATCAATAGCTATAGCTATCATCGTTATCATCACAATCGTAAATACGAAAGTGCTTAGATACTTCTTGATGATATATATGTCTAATTTTTTGAGCAAGTATTTTTTAGATTTTATAATGTAATTTTTCAATAATAATTACAATCTTCTTGTAATATCAACTAACGTCTTCTCTTTCCATTCTGTGAATGTTCCTTCAAGAATTTTTTCTCTAGCTGTATTGACCAACCATAAAAAGAAACTTAGATTTTGAAGTGTTCCAATCTGTGCTCCGAGTAATTCTTTTACATGAAACAAATGTCTCAAATATGCTTTAGTGTGCACTCTACTAGATGGAGATGGACTGTCCTCATCAATGACAGACATGTCTTCTTTCCATTTTGCATTTTTCATATTCATAACACCTTTCGAAGTATAAATAATACCATGTCTTGCATTTCGAGATGGTAAAACACAATCGAACATATCAATCCCTCTTTCGATAGATTCTAAGATATTTTCTGGAAGCCCAACGCCCATAAGATATCTCGGTTTTTCTTTAGGTAAAATATCAGTCACAAGATCCGTCATGTTATACATGTCTTCATGAGGTTCTCCTACAGAGAGGCCACCAATGGCATTCATCTCACGATCTGTACCAGCAATATATTCTGCAGATTTTTTACGAAGATCAGGATATGTACTTCCTTGTATAATTGGAGAAAATATCTGATGATAGCCATAATGCGGGTCGGTATTGTCAAATCGTTCAATACATCTTTCTAACCACCGGTGCGTCATGTGCATACTTCGCTTCGCATACTTATAATCACACGGATATGGTGTACATTCATCAAAAGCCATCATGATATCCGCTCCTATGATTCTCTGAATATCCATCACGTATTCAGGAGTAAAGTTGTGCTTTGATCCATCAATGTGAGATCTGAATTTCACCCCTTCTTCTTTGATCTTTCGCATTCCTTTAAGAGAGTACACTTGGTATCCTCCACTATCTGTAAGCATAGGTTTTTCATATCCTGTGAACTTATGCAGTCCTCCAGCTTTTTGAATAAGGTCGATACCAGGCCGAAGATATAGATGATAGGTGTTTCCCAATATAATCTGTGCTTTTATTGGATCATCCAATTCTCTATTGTGGATACCTTTTACCGTTCCTTGTGTTCCTACTGGCATGAAGATCGGAGTTTGGATTTCTCCATGATCAGTCACCATAGTACCAGCACGAGCCTTGGATTTTTTATCAGTTTCGTGTATTGTGAATTTTAGCATTTGTTTGTTTAATACTATTAGTAAAATTATCCTAAATGGATATACTATAATAAAAGGTCTAGTAAATTGATTTCAAGTTAGCCTGCTATGTCCAGCTCTGATTCTTGGTTGTGAGCTTTATATCTACCCTTTCCGAATTTGGTCCCATTGAATTCCATCTTAGGCTTCAGCTTATCCTTTTCGTCTTGATCTAGTAGATTGAAATCCTTACATTTTATTGAGCAAGTAGCTTCATACTCAGTGGAACAATCTACACATTGGATAAATAGGATGTGGCAAGCATCATTGACACAATTCGTATGGTCGTCACATGGCTTTCCACATTGGTGACATTTAGATATAATCTCTTCGGAGATCCGTTCACCTAATCGCTCATCAAATACAAAGTTCTTACCAATAAATTTATTTTCGATTCCTAACTTCTCAACCTGGTGTGCATATTCAATAATACCTCCTTCGAGCTGATACACATTTTGAAATCCTTTATATTTATAGTATGCACTTGCTTTTTCACATCGAATTCCACCTGTACAGTACATGACTATATTTTTATCCTTTTTATCCGCAAGCATTTCTTCTACTACAGGTAATGCTTCACGGAAAGTTTCAACATCAGGCGTAAGTGCCATTTTGAATTTTCCAACCTCGATTTCATAGTGATTTCTCATGTCTATGACTATTGTGTTCGGATCTTCTGTAATTTTATTAAATTTGTCAGCAGTAAGATGAATACCCTTCTTTGTTACATCAAATGAAGAATCATCCAAGCCATCAGCTACTATCTTATTCCTTACTTTAATCTTGAGCTTTATAAAGGACTTACCATCATCTTCGATCGCAATATTGAGTCTTACTCCTTTAAGAAATTCTACAGAATCCATTGTTTTTCTGAATTCAACCAAGTTAGGTGTCGGTACAGATATTTGTCCGTTCACACCTTCACCACTTACATATATACGACCAAGTACTCCTACTTTGTCAAGTATAAGATAAAAATGATCACGAAATTCCTTAGGATTCTTAATGTGAGCATATTGATAAAATGAAAGGGTTGTTCTATGTACACCTTCTTGCTCAAGTTTTTCTTTTAGTAGTTCTTTGTCTACTTTATTATATAATGCTTTCTTTTTCATCCGCTTTTGCAATAAACGTTGATTAATAAAGCGCAAAGATAGAACGAATTTCGTATGTTGTCTACTATAACTGATTCAAATACTCTATGGTGTATCTATCTAATTTTGTGTTCTTAGCGGCAAATAACAACTTACATCAACTTCGGATTATTCTTATGCCGGTCGATATCTCTACCCGTTTTTTTAAGTATATTCTTTTTGACTGCTTGCTCCAAATCTACACCTGTTTGATTAGCTAGACAAGTTAATACCCATAACACATCAGCCATTTCATCGGCGAGCATTTCTTTTTTCTCATCTTCGTTAGTTGGCTTTTTGAAAGACTGTTCACCATAGGTACGGCTCATTATTCTCGCTAATTCTCCGACTTCTTCTGTAAGAATAACCATATTAGTCATTTCATTGAAATATCTTACACCAATAGTTGTGATCCATTTATCTACATCTTCTTGTAATTCTTTGATGGTCATTATTCTTTAATTTTACTATCCAATATAATTGTAACGGGCCCATCATTGAGTAGTTCAACTTTCATATCTGCACCAAATTTCCCTTTCTCTACTATAAGATTACTCATTTTATTTAATGTCTCACAGAATTGATCATACATAGGTATAGCATGGTCTGGTCTAGCAGCTTTAATGAAAGATGGTCTATTTCCTTTTTTAGTACTTGCATGAAGGGTAAACTGTGAAACTACGAGAAATCTACCTTCTATGTCCTTTATACTTTGATTCATCTTACCATTCTCATCGGAGAATATCCGCATATTCATACATTTGTTTATCAACCACTTTATATCTTCTTGATCATCGTCTGCTTCTACACCAAGTAAAATTAATAATCCCTGTTCGATTTCTCCTACTTTATTATTATCTACAGTTACGGATGCTTTACTTACTCTTTGAAGGACTATTTTCATCTGTTCTTGCTTGTATTATATTCAGATAATGGGTAATTATGTAGCTAAATCAGTAATCACAAAACTACAGTTATTAACATTATTAAAAAACATAAAGTGTATTAAACTATTTAATAACAATATAAGTACTTTATGTTTCCACACAAGTTTGTTTACTCTTTTTGGAAAAGTTAATAATTTTAGTCACTATTTAATTTTACATATAATCCAACAAAATATATGTTGGTAATAAATAAATAACTCAATATTCATCCACATTATAAATACTCAACTTTGATAGAAGTTATACTGTTAGTTAGTTATACAGTATATGTGCTGTCTCTTATACACATCTCCGAGCCCACGAGACAGGCAGAAATCTCG
>OJIO01000771.1_pt1 | contig 17841 bp, 18 predicted proteins | sample 1595621 | NCBI WGS metagenome assembly OJIO01 (sample SAMN05416776, study PRJEB24817) | seawater metagenome | isolation source: Sea water | place: Canada:Atlantic | collected 2013-07
CTTCACTTTGCCACCCCTGGTCGAGCATCTTTGCTCCCAGGGGTGGCTTTTTGTGCTCCTTGGATCTGTGTCCGATGGACCGGACGCGCAGAACTGTGTCGAGTCAGCTGCACGAGCCACCTCCGCAAGCGCTACGCTTCGGAGGTGGCTCTTTTTGTTCCTTGGTGTCCCTTCACAGGTGAGAAAGCGACCCTGAGCAGTCAGCCGCCTGGTGAGCAGCGGAACGGCCGGTGGGGGCCTGGTCGCTGGAGGGCCGCGGCTTCCTCGGTCTCTACCCTGAGGGTGTCAGGTCTTTGACACCCCCCTGGCAGAGTTGCGGTTTTCCGACAGGGCGGCAACGAGAATTCAGGTACTTAGCGGTGGCACGGAGGCTGCACTGATGCTGGGCGGAGGTGACAGTGTCCTGCTCAGTATTCTCAGCAACCTTGATTGGCGTCGAGGCCAGCTTGGTGGCCGTCGAGGTTGATCTTGTCCGGCGCCTGCCAAAGACAACAGTCGTTGGGCTTCCGGCGAACGCGGTGCGCGAGAGCACCGAGAGGGTGCGAAGTGCCATCGTCAGTTCCGGCTTTGACTACCCCAAGCTCCGGGTCACTATCAACTTGGCACCCGCCGATGTGCGGAAGGAGGGCACGGGGTTTGACCTTCCGATTGCTGTTGGCATTCTGGGGGCTTCCAAGCAGGTCCAAGTGTTGCCGAAAGACTGCCTGTTCTTAGGAGAGCTCTCGCTCTCTGGGACCATTCGGCCCGTACCCGGTGCTCTTGCTCTGGCGATGTTGGCCCGTGAACGTGGTCTTCAAAGGGTTGTCGTTCCGGTAGGGTGTGGGGCCCAAGCTGCGGTTGTCCCGGGGGTGACGGCCTATGAGGCTGCTGACTTAGAGCAGCTCTGTCTGTTCTTGGACGGGAAGCTGGCTCTGCAGCCAGCCAGCCCAGCTCCGCGACCGACCAGCGCAATATCTGCGCCGGACATGGCTGAGGTACGGGGCCAGGAAGTCGCTCGCCGAGCAATGGAGATTGCCGCTGCGGGGGGGCACAACCTGCTGATGATTGGCCCGCCGGGCGTTGGCAAGACCATGTTGGCCGCACGCTTGCCTGGCATCCTCCCTGAGATGAGCTTCGCAGAGGCTCTGGAAGCAACGCGCGTCCATAGTGTTGCGGGGCTGCTCGGCAGAGGAGAGTCCTTGCTTCTGCAGCGGCCGTTCCGGGCTCCGCACCATTCCATCACGGCAGCTGGGCTGGTCGGCAACGCCAAGCTCCGTCCCGGGGAAGTGAGTCTTGCTCACAAGGGAGTGCTCTTCTTGGACGAGGTGCCCGAGTTCAGCCGGCAAGTCCTTGAGTTGCTGCGCGCACCTCTGGAGAGCCATCAGGTCACTCTGTCCCGGGCCATTGGTTCCGTTCGCCTACCTGCGGACCTGATGTTGATCGCGGCTGCAAATCCATGCCCTTGCGGGTACTTTGGACACCCGACTCGGCCCTGTCGGTGTACCGAGACAGATCGGAGGCGGTACCAAGGCCGCCTATCTGGGCCACTCTTAGACCGGATCGACCTCCATGTTCAGGTCGAGCCACTCGAGGCGGACGAGCTCTATTCGATAGCCGAGCGGGAGTCCTCGTTGGTCATCCGCAAGCGGGTGGAACAGGCCAGGGCAAGACAAGGTGCGCGAAGTCCCAATGGGCCGACGAGCAATGCCCGTATCTCTGGCCCACGAATTCGAGAGGTCGCGAAGCTGCATCCGGCGGCCTCCTCGCTCCTTCGAGAGGCCGTGGACAGCTTGCCCTTGTCTGGACGTGCTCACGACCGGGTCTTGAAGGTCTCTCAGACGATTGCAGACCTGGATGGCGCGAGCAGAATCGGAGTCACACACTTGGCGGAGGCTTTGGCTTTCCGACAGCGGGGGCCGGAATGACTGGCCTCGCGTTGTTGACCATGGCGGTGCTTGACCAGCGTGAAGGATCGGGGGCCGCTGTCGAGCTGTCTGCGGACCAAGTCATCGAGCTGGACAGCCGCTGCATTCCCAGGGGCAGTCGGGAAGGGGACCGCCTCCGGGCCGTGCGTCCCACTCGGGCTTGTCCACATCGCTTTCGGGCAAGTGCCCGATTCAACCGCTGGGGGGGGACCCCGGCACATCAAGGAGAGCAATTATGAGAACGACTGAAACGACGGCCCGGTCCGAAGCTTTGGAGAAGGCCATTCTCGGCATTCACCGGCAGTTTGGAGCTGGGTCCATTCAACGGCTAGATGGCAGCATTGCTGATCTGGTCGGAGACCCCATCTCGAGCGGGTCCTTGGGCCTCGATCTGGCGCTCGGAGTGGGGGGCTACCCCCGTGGCCGCATGGTGGAGATCTACGGTCCAGAAGCTTCAGGCAAGACCACCTTGGCCCTTCAGGCCATCGCTTCTGCTCAAGCTGCGGGTGGCATCGCAGCCATGATCGACGCCGAGCATGCCATGGACCCAAGCTATGCCTCGAACTTGGGTGTTGACCTGCCCAAGCTTCTCATCAGTCAGCCGGATTCGGGAGAGCAAGCCCTGGAGATTGCTGAACAGCTTGTTCGGTCTGCTGCAGTTGATCTGGTGGTCATCGACTCCGTCGCTGCGCTGGTGCCTGAGGCGGAGATCTCCGGCCAGATGGGTGACCTTCAAGTTGGGCTGCAGGCCCGTATGATGTCCAAGGCCATGCGAAAGCTGACGTCGGTCATCTCCAAGACCAACTGCACCGTCATCTTCATCAACCAGCTGCGGCAGAAGATCGGTGTGATGTTCGGCCCAAAGGAGGTCACGACGGGAGGCAATGCGCTCAAGTACTACACCTCGGTGAGGCTGGATGTCAGACGCATTGCGACCCTGAAGCACAAGGACCAGTCCATCGGTTCTCGGACCCGCGTTCGAGTGGTCAAGAACAAGGTCGCAGCGCCGTTTCGTTCGACGGAGTTCGACATCGTCTTTGGAAAGGGAGTCTGTCGCTTCGGGGAGCTTCTAGACCTTGGCCTTGAGTGGGGTGTTGTCCAGAAGGCTGGATCTTGGCTCTCGATGGGAGAAGAGCGACTGGGCCAGGGGCGTGAGAATGCCCGGGCCAAGCTCAAGGCCGACTCAGATCTCACTGGCAGGCTGACGGCCTTGGTGCGTGCTGCCGCTGGGCTCCCTGGGCCAAGCGAAGAAGAAGAGGTGCACTGAGCAAGAGCTGAAGACTGGGCTGGGTTCGTGATTCACCTGGGAGGGTGGCGACAACGCGGGCCCAGTCCTTCTACTTTCTCGAGACCACTTCTGTGCCACGCACTGCGTCGTTCACAATCCGGCCGCGCTTTGCGACGATCTCGCCGCCCACCAATACCAGCTCAGGCTTCCCGGCCAGCTCCCGTCCCAAGTACGGACTCCAAGCTGAGCGTCCGAGCAGATGCTCTTTCTCGAGCGTCTCGAGCTGGCCTTCGGTGAAGAGCAGGAGGTCTGCGTCGTTGCCCCGCTTGATGGCGCCCTTCTTGCTCAGCCCCATGAGCTTGGCAGGCCCCTCGCTGAGCAACTCGACCATGCGCTCCAGGCCTGCTCGGCCGTGATGGACGGCGGCCATCATGAGCGGGAAGTTCGTCTCAACGCCTGGCAGTCCAACTTGACGATCCCAATATGGACCTTCCAGATCGGACTGTTGGTATCCGGCGTGGTGGCTGGCAACTACGTCGATGCGCTGGCGCTTGAGGGCAGTCCACAAGGAACGGCGATCGAGCTCCTCGCGCAGCGGGGGCCGGTGCTTGAAGTTGCCGGGGTTCTCGCAGTTCAAGAAAAGATGGTTTGGCGAGGTCCCAACGGAGATGGGAAGGTCGCCACGTAGTGGATCCAAGAGGTGGAGCTCTGCGGCGGTGGACAGTCCCATCAAGTGAACGGCCCGTCCCGTCTCCTTCACGAGCTCCACGACATAGGAGACGCCGCGCTCGGCCGCCTCGGGGGGGCGAACTTGATTGTCCAGGGGATCGCTGAGGTCCTTGGTGGCAGCATGGGCCTCCTCCAGCATCGAGGCGTCCTCGGCCATGATGCTGATCACGCCCTTGAATGAGGTGAGCAGCTCTAAGATCTGCTCCCGGCTCAGGGCGCCAACGTCTCGGGCTGCCAAGTCTATCCAGATCCCCAAGGCGCCTTTTTCCCGAAGGGCGTCGAGTTTGTCCAGGTTCTTGGCGGTTGCCTGTGCCCAGAAGCCAAAGTTCGCGCGGGAGTGGACCCGAGCGATCTTGCGCTTGGTAGAGATGGATTTCGCGCTTCTGCTCAGGGGAATACTGTCCGGCAATTCGATCAGGGTAGTCACGCCAGAGGACACTGCAGCCCGAGTCTCAGTCTCCCAACACTCCTCAGAGCTCAGCCCTGGGGCCGCAATGCGAACCCCCATGTCCACGATGCCCGGCATGATGAACTTGCCGATCGCGCTGATCTTCAGCTTGGAGCGGCCTGGAGCTCGGGCGCCCACGAAGGCTATTTTGCCCTTTCGAATACCGATATCGGCAACGACACGGCCCCCACCCGATACAATGGTTGCATCCTCGATGACCAAGTCGTACACGTGCGCGCTCCTAGTGGGATGTGTGCTCAGTCCCGGTCTATGGCCCTTAATGCTGGCTTCGTGGCGATACAAGCCCAGGCTGGCGATGCTTCTACCGTCGCGCTACCCTCCGAGCCTTGGAGGTCCAGCTTGGACGAGCAAATTGCAGGGCTAAAAGTCCACGCCCACGGCACCACGGGCTCGCCGATTCTCCTCATCGCCGGGCCCCCCCTTGGGGCAGTCGTCTTTGAGCATGTTCAGCGTCGGATGGCTCCTCGGAAAAGTATCGCTGTCGAGCTCGTAGGGATTCCCTCGAGCGAGGCGACCTTGGCCGGGCTCTCAGCGAAGATGGACCAGGTCGTTCAGGCCACCCAAGCCTCAGCGGTGGTGGCGCATGGTTTGGCTGTGCCTGTTGCCATGCGGACGAAGGGGGTTCGGGTCTACGTCTCCAATGGACCGCTGCGTGCCCCAGATGCTGGTTTGCGTGGTTTGGCCAGCGCCGGGCAGAGCACGCTGGCTCAACTCATCATGCAGCCTGCGCTCGCCCGACGCTGGATGGCTTCCTCCGCGGGCCTGCGTCGGGCGGTTGTGAACCCGTACGTGATGGACCGCGACACGGTTGTCAGACTTAGCGCTGCGGTTCTTGAGTCACCGGAGACACGCGCTACTGCCTCGGCCTGGATTCGAGCCTGTTCCGCTGATGTGGATCAAGACTGGGCCGTAGATATGAGCGAAGTCTTTGGAATTTGGGGGGATTCAGACCCTCTCTACCCACTGGCACAGCTTCGAAGTGCGCTAGCAGGTCCGGGGGCCAACCTTCCCAGCGTCATTCCCGGAGGCAGGAACATGCACTTGGTGGAGCGCCCATGGGAGCTTGCAGATCGGGTCATGGAGCGCGAGTTGGCCCTGGCCGCGACATAGATGTCGTGATTTTGGCCTTCGAGGAGGCTCGTCACCAAGGGGTTGCAAGTCCGTGCTACCAAATATTAGGTGCTTAGGGCCGGAAACCGCCTTTTGGCATGGAGCTTGCTTGAGAGGTGGGCGGAGAAAGACGCTTGGGTCTGGCGGTGCCGCGCCACACCTCATCGCATCGACACCCGGCCCCTTAGGGGGTCGGGTGTTCTTCTTTCTGGGGAGGTCCTCTATCCGTTAGTGGTGGCCGAGAGGTGTCCTCATGGCCAACTGGAGCTGGCGGAACAAGCTTCCTTCCGTCCACGACTACCGAACCACTGCTCGTGCTCGCAATGAGAACGAACGAATCGTCTGCGTGCTCAACCCCAAAGCCGCTGCTGGGTCTGCTGGAGACCGGCTTGGGGAACTACGTCGCGCTGTGGAGCGTGCCTTCGTGCATGGCGAAGTCGTCGTGAGCGAAGGGCCAGGCCATGCCACGGTCTTGGCTCGCCAGGCCGTAAAGGACGGAGCCGACATCGTAGCGGCCGTCGGGGGAGACGGTACCTGCAACGAGGTCGTCAACGGCTTCTTTGAGAACGGCAAGCTGCTCCGGCGAACGGCGACCTTCACGATCATTCCGTGGGGAACCGGTTCGGACCTGGCCAAGTCGCTCAGGGCACCCTCGGGAATTGAAGATGCGCTCTGGGTCGCCTCTACAGGTATGACCTTGCCTACGGACGCCGGTATTGTTCGCTTTCAGACAGCGGAAGGGGAACAGGAGCGCGTGTTCCTCAACGTTGCTGGATTCGGGGCGAACGGAGACGTTGTGCATCGGGCGAACACAAGCAGCAAGCGCTTCGGCGGTCGGGCCACCTTCCTTCAGGCGACCGTTGGCTCAATCATGGGGTACCGGGCGCAGCGCACGCGCCTGACGTGGGAGGGGCCAGACGGTCCGGGTGAGTGGGAAGGGGACCTGTTCTCGGCCTTCGTCGCCAATGGCCACTACTGCGGAGGAGGCATGCACATGGGGCGCGGAGGCTCCATGCATGATGGCTTGCTCGACCTGACCATCATTCCTGAGCTCGGAACGGCCCGTCTGATGGCGTCGACTTGGCGACTTTATGACGGAACAGCGCACGAGATCGGCGGCGTTCGCCGCGTGCAAATCCGATCCTTGAAGGCCGAGAGTGTCGGAGAAGATCGAATGTTGATCGACCTTGATGGTGAGCAGCCAGGGTGGCTATCTGCCGAGTTTCGATGCGTGGAGCGGCAGCTTCAAGTGCGGGGTGGATGGCTCAGATCTCCGCTGCTGGAGCACAATCGCGAGGTCTGGGACGGCCGCGGATTTCGCAAGACTTGAACTATTGTAAGTATCCGCGAGTTGTGACAATTTTCTGGCTGCTCGAAGTTTTTGGGCCGCACGACCGTGCGGACGCCCAAAGAGTAGGGTAGAAGTCGGTTCAGCATCGCAGAGTCGATGTCTCGGTGCCGAGGCAGAGACGGAGCAATGTTCGCGCCCTTAGATTTTTTCTATTTTGGGCCACCATCCCAAAGGAGTGTTCTCATGAACAAGGCTGACCTGACCGAAGCGCTCGCCGCAAAGGCCGACATCCCCAAGGTTCGCGCTGCGAGCTACATCAACATCCTGACCGAGACCATTCAGGATGCCCTGAGCAATGGCGACAAGGTCACCATCTCGGACTTCGGCACCTTCCAGGTTTCCGAGCGCAAGTCCTTCAAGGGGCACAATCCTAAGAACCGCGAGCCAATCACCGTTCCCAAGCGCCGGATTCCTGTTTTCCGCGCCGGCAAGCGGCTCAAGCAGGCGCTGAACGCCTGATTTGAGACTATGTCCTCGAAGTGGGGCCTGAATCCAGCTTGCGATCTTGATCGCAACAATTCAGGCCCCAAGTCGAATTAGGGACAGAACGGCACACGCGTGGCCGTCGGTTTAGACCGTAAAGGGCAATGCCCACGCGACTGCCCCTGGCAGTCGCCCAGGAGGTAGAGAATGGCAGTTACTGAGAAGGCTCGGCTCGTGCCGGGCGTGACCGCCAGTGCGCGCGCGGAGCTCCCCAGTCGATTTGGGAACTTCGACGTTGTGGGTTTCACGACAACGAACGGCGATGAGTTCGCCGCTGTGGTCAAGGGGGACGTGGACGGCAAGGCAGGCGTTCCGGTGCGACTGCACTCTGAGTGCTTCACCGGGGACGTGATGGGCAGCCTGAAGTGTGACTGCCGTGACCAGCTGGAGGCCGCCCTGAACTTCTTGGGCCGCTCCGAGCGAGGTGTGGTCGTCTATCTTCGGCAAGAAGGCCGAGGAATCGGTCTCGTCAACAAGGTCCGTGCATACGCGCTGCAGGATCAAGGCATGGACACCGTCCAAGCCAACGAAGCCCTTGGATTCGAAGACGACCTTCGTCGCTATGACGAGGCGGCCGAAGCTGTGAAGGCGCTTGGGATTGAGTCGGTCGTGTTGATGACCAACAATCCAAAGAAGATTGAGGGGCTTCGCCGGGCCGGAGTCGCCGTTGTCGGGACCCTTCCTGTGAGGACGCCGCCCAACAAACACAACGCCTTCTACTTGGAGACCAAGAAGGAGAAGAGCGGGCACTTGCTGTAGGAGCGTGTTCCCGGGGGGGAAGACTTCTGTGATTCCGCCGAGTGCGGTATGGTGCGTCGCCAGCTGGAGAGCCCTGGTTCACTTTTTTGTGATCCTTTTGACGGGCTCGACGCACTATCCCAGCAACACGGAAAGGGAGTCCCCGACATGCCCAGCCTTCTCGCACTAAATATCGGTGTCCTGAGCATCCTTGCTTGCAGCAAGGAACAACAAGAGCTGATCACCTACGAGTACCCAACAGCGACGTACTCCTCCACTTGGTTGGACTTCGGTGAAGTTGATCATGGGGATCCCCAGGTCCGAAGCTTCGCGATTCAGAACACCGGCGATCTGCCGATGGGCGTGAAGAGCATCGAAGCCGGCGAGGGCAAGGCTGCCAACTTCTCGGTCTCTTGGAGCAAGGACGACATCACTTGCCCAGAAGGAGCCGAGGAAGGCGAGGAAGAGGCTGAGGCCGAGGCCAAGGTCGTCGGACCTCCTGCTGCTGAGCTGAGCCTGGACGTCACGACCCTGGACTTCGGTACGGTCGTTGTCGGAACGCCTGGCTTCGCAACAGCTGTGTTGACGAACACCGGAGATGAGGACTTGAGCCTGATCTCTCTGCAGATTGTTGGTGCGCAGGGCGCCCTCTTCTCTCTCGTAGGTGCCTACGACGGCACGACGGTTGGAGCCGGGGACACCGCATCGATCGTCGTGAAGTTTGACCCGATTGATGGCACCCCAGCTGCGGGCAGCCTCATCATCGTCTCCAACGCTACTCCTGCTGTCTTCGAGTTGCCCATTACGGCCAACGACGAAGGGGACACCGACACCGGCGACACTGGCGATACCGATGACACCGGCGACACGGATGAGCCTGTTGACGAGAACGTCTTGTTCACCTTGGACAAGGACTGCCAGGCCAACGTGAACGTGACCTTCGACCCTGTCGATGTCGGTCCGCTCTACGGCTCTCTGATCGTCACGACGACCAACGAAGATGTCGAAGACATCAACGATGCCACCTACTTCGCTGACTTCAGGAAGACCGCGTCCATCATTTACCTCGAGGGCGAGGGCGTGAAGGGTGAAGGCCGCTTGGTCGTCAAGCCTCGCACCGTCGACTTTGGTCACATCTTTGAGGGTGACGAGACGGTCCGCTGGATCGAGGTCATCAACGCCGGGGACGGCGACCTGACCTTGCTCGCGCCCCAGCTCAGCGAGAACTGTGACGAGGCCTACAGCATCACCTGGAGCTACTTGGGCGGCGATGCCAGCACCAAGCTGCTCGAGGGTGGCGCTCAGACCCTGGTCGAGGTGACCTTCACTCCTGTCGATGACCGCGCTGCGACCTGCACCGTGACCATCCCCTCCGATGACTCGGAGAACGATGAGATTGACATCAACCTGCAGGGCAACCAGGGCTCCGACCCAACCAACGTTGCTCCAACGGTTGTCTTGCGGTCGCCGGCTCCTGGATACATCCACACCTCGCCGGACCCCATCCCGCTCGAGCTGAATGTCTTCGACAAGAACCAGGCTGCAAGCACGGTTCAGTGTCGCGTCAAGAGCGCTGTGCAGTTGAGCGCCACCATCGCTGATTGCACCCCTTCGGACGACTCCGGCCACGTCTTTGTTGATGTGCCCATGGAGTTCCTGAGTGCTGGACCTGACACCTTCCTCATCGAGGTTCGTGACGGCTCGGCTGTTGCCTCCTATGCCTCTTTGCCGCTCACCATTCTGTCGACCGTGACGGAATCGGACGATGACGGCGACGGCTACGGTGACTTGGACACCGGTCTGCTCTTCGACTGTAACGACAACAACATCAGCACCTACCCCAAGGCCGCTGAGGTTCACGATGCAGACGACAACGACTGTGACGGTCTGGTCGACGAGGGCACCGATGGTGCTGACGACGACGGCGACTCCTTCTCGGAGTTGGACGGCGACTGTGACGATGCCAACGCGGACACCTACCCAGGCGCCCCAGAGGCCCCAGACCGCGCAGACAACAACTGCAACGGAACTGTGGACGAGCAGACCGAGCTCTACGACGACGACGGCGATGGCTACGCCGAAGTCAACCTGGACTGCAATGACTTGCGCGACGACATCAAGCCCGGCGCCGTTGAGATCTGCGACAACGTAGACAACGACTGCAATGGCTTGGTTGACGATGCATGCATCGACCTGGACTCCGAGCCCTACGTCTTTGGTGGCGTGGATGCTTCGCAGACCGCAATCGAGGTTGGCCAGTCGGTCCAGCTGCACGTTGAGGTCTTCGATGAGGACGGTCAGGCCATTGGCTACGCATGGTCGGCTGACGGCGGTACCTTGGACAACGCTACCGGCCAAACCGTGACTTGGACTGCTCCCGAAGAGCTCATCGACGATGTCGGTGACATCTACCGCTTCTACGTGGTGGCCTCGGACGAGGACGTGAACCAGACCTGGGCCTTTGCCGACGTGGTGGTCTACGAAGCGGGCTACTTCGACCAGAAGAAGACTGAAGTTGTGACCATCCCCAAGGAAGGCTGCAGCACCACTGGTGGCGGCAGCAAGGCCCTTGGCATGCTGGGCTTGGTCGCAGCATTCGGCCTGCTCTTCCGTCGCAAGGAAGAGCGCTGAGTTCCAGTCGCTGAACGCCCTCGCTGAGGGATGAATGAACGGGCCGGTGTACTTTGGTACTCCGGCCCGTTCTGCTCTGCTAAACTGTTGCGGTAGGAGGACACTTGAGCAGTCGGCGTCGCAAGGGACAAAGCACCGCCGAGTTTGCGTTGATGCTTCCCCTCATCTTTGGCCTGCTCTTCGCGGTCATTGAGTACGCCTACTACCTGGGCGCGCTCAACTACGTGAACTACGCGACCTTCTCGGCCGCACGGGGGCTTCAGGTCTCCGACGACCCAGAGGCGGTTGTCCAAGACCTGCTCACTGGGCGCATGGTTGACTACGCCACAGGCGACGTCAGCATCGTGACGAACCCCGCTACCGGAAGCGTCACCAGCACCCTGATCTGGGAGGCGACGTCCCCCGGGTTCGAGCAGCTCATGGGCGAGATGGACGCTTCCATGACCGTCACAATGGGAGAGCGTGAGTGCAACCACGAGGGCAATGACCGGCTGGGTCGAGTTGCCGCAGTAGGGAATACTGCGGTTACGCGATCGGACAACCGGATGTTGTGCCAATGACCCTGCTGCGCCGGCGCCACCGCTCCGGACAAGCTGCGGTGTTGATCGCGCTGGTGTTGTTCTCGCTGATCATCTTCTTGGCGCTGGCGACCAACATGGGCATCTTGGTCAACGACAAGATTCGGATGCAGAACTCCGCGGACTTGGGTGCCTATGCAGGTGCCTACAAGGAGGCGCAGCAGCTGAATGCTCTGGTCGCCAAGAACCGGGAGATTGTGGACGTTGTTGATTCGTGCCGCGACACCATCACCTCTCGCCCGTGGGACAACGACGACTGTGACTGCGAGGCCCGAAGCGAGGCTGCGGAGCTCTACTTGCAGAACTGTCAGAGCTCCATCGATGCCAAAGCGCAGGAGTTCGTGGGGCTGGCGCAGTGGAGTGCCAGTGTCGCGCCAGCGGTCGCAGCTGGGAACGTCACGATGAACGCCAATATGTCTGGCACGCTGGCTGCCGGTGGCCAGATCCACACGGGAACGGACAGCGCCAGTCGGAATGGAGCCTACCGGGTCCAGGGCGTGGGCAGCACCCCAGCAGCCATCGCGAACTACCGGCGGGCAGTCTCCAACTTCAACTACCCCGTGCTGTTGTACTGCCGGACCGCGGTGGGCTGCGTTCCCTCCGGCGTGGTGCCCTCAGAGGAGACCTACACCCTGCAGACCTGGTACTACAAGGGCCAGGACCTGAGCAGCCCGAGTCAGTACCGGCCCTCCCAAGAGCCAGATGTCTGGGTGATGGCCGAGGCCAGAGGAACGCCCGTCAACACCTACTTGGACATCGCTTTCAGCTCTTCAGGGACTGATGGCGGCTACTTTGGTGCTTCCAGCTACAGCGGAAGTACGGACGAGATGGTCGCCGTAGCGGTCGCCAAGCCATACGGCGGGAGCGTCGGACCCAGCTCCCTGAGTCGGGACGAGGCTTTTGGAAACGTGCCCAACGGTCCCTACTTTGACAGCAGCTCTTCCCAGACGGCAGTGGATTCAATGATTCCGGAGTACCGAGCCCGCTTGGCTGGATTCGGCGAGTGGTCATCCAGCTCCGTTCCGAGTGGACGTGCCGCTGCCCTAAACCCCCGTGACGCCTACGCCGCGAGTACATCGCCCCATGCATCTGCCGCCGCAAAGCTTCGTCATTAGAGTCCGCCGCCGCGGGCAATCTGCTGTGGAGACCATGCTCATGGTCTTCGGGCTCATGGTCGTGCTCATGTCGATGGTGCATCTCTGGCAGGTGACCTGGGGCGCCCAGAACGCCAACATCCGTGCGCGTGAAGTGTTGCTGCATGGCGATGCCTACTTGGATCCGGGACGGGCGGCCTACACGAGCTTCAACGACGCGGAGATCCCCTTTGATGTCGCAGCGAGCACCTACAAGAAGGCTACGCCGGGAAGCGCGGTCTTCAGCGCCAGCGCCCAAGACCAGACCATGGACGACATCATTGGCTCGCAGACGCTGGAAGTGACCTTGGAGATCCGGGTCCCCTGAGCGCCTAGAGAGCGAAGCGCGCGATGGCTGCGATGACTGCGGTGTCGCTGCGCAAGATGGTTGCTCCAAGGGGGCGAGCCTGAAAGCCATGCGCTTGCGCAAGCTCAAGCTCAGCTGGTGTCAGACCACCTTCCGGTCCCACCAAGAGTGCAATGGGGGCTGTGGGATCTGCGCCCTGCTCAGCCCCTGGCGAGAGAACGACCCGTGCCAGGTGCTCCGGAAGTCTCTCTAGCTGTTCCCCAAGCGAGGCCACGGCGTGGATCTCCGGCAAGTCAGAGCGGCCACTCTGCCGTGCAGCTTGCTCCGTGAGCTTGGCCCAACGCTCAGGGTGGGTGCCCTTCGCGATGGAGCGCTGGGCGACGAAAGGCCAGAAGTGGCCCATGCCGAGCTCAGTGGCCATTCGCAGAACGCGCTCCACGGCCGGCTTGCGCGGCAGGCCCAAGAGCACGTGGATCTCTGGAACTGGCGCAGTAGCCGAAGGAGTGGTCAAGCCCTGGACGAGTGCCAAGCCATCTTGAGAGCCGATGAGCTCTACCTGGCAGCAGAGACCTTGGCCGTCGAAGAGTTCTAGGTGGCTTCCCCTGGGGAGCAGCGTCACCCGTAGAACGTGGTGGCTCGTCTGCGCATCAAGCTGCAGCTCCTGGCCAGGACTTGGGAGCTCAGCTGCAGGAAAGCGGCGCACTCAGAGCACCACCAAGCGCAGGCTCACCCACTCGCCAGTCTGGATGCGCTCGCTCACTGCGAGGGGAGGGGAGAGTGCTTCGACCACCCGGTCGGCGCGGTCCGCCAGAATGCCGGCCAAGACCAAGTGCTTTCCGGTCAAGCGGATCAGCTCGGGAGCCATTCCGATGAGAACCTCGGCGAAGAGGTTGGCCACGACCAAGTCGTATGGGCCCTCGAGGTCTTCCAGGCGAGCGGCTGAGAAGCGGGCTTTGAGCCCATTGAGCTCTGCGTTCTCCTGGCTGGCGCGGACGGAGTCAGCTTCGATATCGATGCCCTCGCTTCGAACCCCCAGCTGGGTCGCTGCCAGTGCCAAGACGCCGGAGCCGCAGCCTACATCCAGGCAGGTGCCACACTCCTCGGCCAGTGCGTCGATGGCGCCCAAGCATGCCTGTGTGGTCGGGTGGTCGCCCGTGCCGAATGCGTTGCCTGGGGGAATCACCAAGTCTCCGGGCACCGCCTCCCAGGGGGGAGAGACGCGCAGGCGCTCGCTGATGGCCATCCGATGGTGATGCCGCTTCCAGGACTCTGCCCAGTCTTCCTCGTCCACGATGATGGACTCGATCTCCAAGCCGGTCTCGTCGCCCAAGGCCTTGCTCGCTGCGTCCGCATCTGCAGGAGAGAACCATGCCTTGAAGGTGCAGAACATGGGAAGCGGCGGCGCCTTGGTGTCCCAGGGCTGCTTGAAAGTCATCGGTGCGCCCGGGCCCGGTGCTTCCTGGGTTCCGGATGCACCGTGAGCCAGCGCGATGGTGGTCAGGCGGTCGACGTGGGTGCGGGGGACGACCACCCGAAGCTCAGTCCATGAGGACATCAGGGCCGCTCGGCAGGACGTGCAGGAGGCAGTGGCTCGCCGCTGCGGGCAGCTGCGAGGAGAACCGAAGCCCCCTCAGTGCCGTACTCCACCTGGATCCACTCATCGGTTGGGTGGGCGCCCTTGAGGAAGAGCGTGGGGGTTGCCCACAAGCCAGCCTTTCCACCGGCAACACCCTCAGCCACGATCTTGGCCTGGGTGTCCTCGCGCAGCATGCACTCGCGCAAGGCGGTCTCGTCGATGCCCAGCTGCTTGGCCATGAAGAAGATGTCTCCTGGGGCCAGAGCGTTCTGATTGGCGAACATCTGCCCGGAGAGCTCCCAGAAGCGTCCCTGCTCTTGAGCACAGGTCGCGGCCGCGGCAGCCATGCAAGCGTTGGGGTGCATTGGACCGCCCACGTTTGGATTGCAGTCGCTGGAGAGCGGGTAGTTCTTGAAGCAGACACGCAGGTCGGGGTTGGCCGCGACCAGAGGCTTGAGCTCTGGGAAGCTCATCGCGCAGTGGGGGCACTCAAAGTCGGCGTACTCGATGATCAAGTAGGGGGCCGTTGGGCTGCCCCAGCAAGGCTCTGAGCCGGAGAGGGTGACCTCGCCGTCCACCTTGGTGAAGAGCTGGCTGATGTCTCCTTCTTCGCTGCCCTCGGCTCCGGGGACCTCGGCCTCGCCAGCGGTGCTGACCACGCCCAATCCCAGAACGAGCAGCCCAGAGACCACCGCCACCATGAGGGAGCGGTCGGATCCTTCTTCCTTCTTCCCTTCTGCGCTCCCGCCAGCAGCTTCGGGGGACTTGCGCATGGCCAGGACGCCAGCGATGAGCAAGATGACGCTGATGCCGTAGGTGCTGATGCAGAGCAAGCACCAAGCGCCCAGGGTGCTGCTCGCCCAGGCCAAGTAGAGCGCGCCCGCGACGGCGATGCCGCTGGTGATGGCGATGAGCTTGGGGGCACCGGAGAAGCGCTCCACCTTCTGCCAGTTCAGCAGAGAGATGAGCGCGACCGCCGCATAGAAGGCCGCACCAAAGACCGCGATGGGCACCCCACCGAGCTCCGAGAACTCGCTGGTGTTGACCAGGTCGCAGTTGAAGGTCTCGTCGATGTTGCACACGGAACCGGATCCGCCGGCCATGGCCGCTTCATGTTGGGTCACCAGGTATGCGGACACCCCGGCGCCAAAGAGGCCACCGAGCACGCCGCCCGCCATGGGCTCCCAGGCGGTTGCCCCGGCGGAGGCCAGCCACATGGCAAAGATGCCGATGATGAGGCCGGTTCCGGGGTCGGAACTTGAGACAACGGCAGCAGCAATCCCGGTCAGGACAGCAGCGGCCAACAACAGCTTTGCGGGTAGACGGTTCACAGGCCCGACCTATCCGGTCCCCAAGGCACTGTCATGGCCTCCCACCCTCTCCCACCGGGCCCCCCCAGTAGGAATCCCTCCCACTCTCTCCCACCGTGGCCCTGACGCGGATCAGTAGCGGCGGCGTTTCTCCTCACGCACGTTCTGCTTGTTCTTGAGGGTCTCGCGCTTGTCGTGCAGCTTCTTGCCGCGGCCGAGGGCGATCTCAAGTTTGACCCAGGACCCTGAAAAGTACAGGCCAACCGGAATAATGCTTAGACCCTTCTCGGTGGTTGCCCGATGCAGGCGCTTGAGCTGGTTCTTGTTGAGCAAGAGCCGCCGTGGACGCTGAGGCGCGTGGTTGTTGTAGCTGGCCTGTTGGTACTCGGGGAATGTGGCACCAGTGAGGAATGCCTCGCCATCTTTCAGGCGCACATATCCTTCGGCGATGGTGCCCTTTCCGCCGCGCAGGGTCTTCACCTCGGAGCCGCGCAGCTCGAGACCAGCCTCGAAGGTCTCGAGGATCTCGTAGTCATGGGCGGCCCGCTTGTTCCGCGCCACGTAGCGACGGTTGGGGTCTTCCTTCTTGGCCTTTTTCTTCGACATAGGCCGAGCTTTAGCACCGCTGAGGTGGGAGGCAAGGCGGGGGGTGAGATTGGCCTGATCTCAACAGGACGATCCCCCCTGGGCCAGTGCAATGGAATGTAAGACTCGCGGCGATGCGGCGATTGCCAAAACACACATAAAATCAGGTGCTTGGATCATCATACTGAATTCAGTGCGCGACTTGCCCACTTTCGCTTGCATGTGGGAGTCAGTGGTTTATGGTGGGACCAAGTGGTACAAGGTGGGAGAACGCAACTGGACCTTTAGAAACGACGATGCTTGGTGAACGCTTCCAGCTCACTTCTTCGATCGACTCCAAGGGCCGACTTGCGCTTCCAGCACGGCTGCGAACTCAAATGGCCGAGGCAAAGGTTGATGAGCTGGTCCTTACATGCGTTGACGGTGGAGTCCGGGCTTTCACGCCCGAAGACTTCGCTACGCGCATCGAAGGACCCTACGCGGATGCCGACCCCTTTGATCCCGAGGCTCAGGCCTACTTCTACGCCGTGCTCGCCGATGCCGAGACTTGCAAGGTCGATGGCCAGGGACGGATTCGCATTCCGATCCGACTGCGGGAGCAAGCTGGCCTGGTCAAGGAAGTCCGGGTCCTCTCCATCCTGCGTTGGTTGGAGATCTGGAACCCCAGCAACTTCGCGGCTGTCCAGGCTCAATCTCGCCAGGACTACCGCCGGAACCGCAGCCAACGCCCAGTTGCCAAGGAGGGCTGAGGTGGGGGAGTTTCACCACCGCACCGTCCTCCTTCAGGAGGCTGTCGCGTTGCTCGCTCCGGCCCCAGGCCGGGTCGTCGTGGACTGCACCTTGGGCGGCGGTGGACACAGCGAGGCCTTGCTTGAGGCCGGCTGCACCGTCATCGGGCTGGACCGAGACCCCCGGGCTCACGCCGCAGCGGGTGCCCGTCTGGAGCGCTTTGGCGCGTCTTTCATCCCCGTGAAACGACCTTTCTCGCAGCTTCGGGAAGCCCTGGACGAGCTCGGTATCGATGCGGTCGACGGTGTCCTGGCTGACCTTGGCGTCAGCTCTCCGCAGCTGGACCAAGCGCACCGAGGCTTCTCCTTCATGCGCGAGGGTCCCTTGGACATGCGCATGAGCGATGTAGGTCAGACCTGCGCTGAGTACCTGGACGACGTCGACGAAGGCGAGCTGACGCGGGTGCTCTACGAATACGGCGAGGAGCGTCACAGCCGGCGCATCGCCCGCGCCATTTTGGCGGCTCTCCCACTCAATACCACCACGGAGCTGGCCGCTGTCGTCGAGGGCGCCATGCCCAAGGGCAAGCCAAGCCGCATCCACCCGGCGACCCGGAGCTTCCAAGCTCTGCGCATCGCAGTGAACGATGAGCTCGGTGAGTTGGAGACCCTCTTGCAGGCCCTTCCCCAGGTCCTCAAGGTCGGTGGCCGAGCCGCCATCATCTCCTTCCACTCTTTGGAAGACCGACCCGTCAAGCGCCGCTTCCGGCACTTGGCTTCTGTGGATTCCCCCAAGGATCCATACGGGAACCCAACCCGGGCTCCCACCGTCCGCTTGATCACACGAAAGGCCACCGTGGCCTCGGCTGTGGCAGCACAGGACAACCCTCGGGCGCGCTCAGCCCGGCTTCGAGCAATCGAACGAATCTGAGCGCACCCCCTCCTGCTGCTGTCTCTTATACACATCTGACGCTGCCGACG
>OJIO01000780.1_pt1 | contig 17610 bp, 15 predicted proteins | sample 1595621 | NCBI WGS metagenome assembly OJIO01 (sample SAMN05416776, study PRJEB24817) | seawater metagenome | isolation source: Sea water | place: Canada:Atlantic | collected 2013-07
GATTTCTGCCTGTCTCGTGGGCTCGGAGATGTGTATAAGAGACAGGTATTGGTAAATACCAACATTAAGTAACAATAATAGCAATAAAGATGGCAAATACTAACATAGAATGGTTATCTATGAGCGATAAATCGATTATATCCATAATTGGAAAATACATAAAAGATCAACGTTTAAATCAAAATAAAACTCAAGCAAATATTGCTGAAATCGCCGGAATCAATCGATGGACTATGAGCAAAATTGAAAATGGTGAGCCTATATCATTGATGTCATTAATACAGATTCTAAGAGCGCTTAATCTACTAGATGTGCTTAATGTTTTTGAAACTATAACCCAATTGAGTCCTTTAGAGCTTGCTAAATTAGAAAAACAAAAAAGACAAAGAGCGAGCTCAAACAATGATATGTATGAGCAAAATGAGAGCGAATGGTAGAAGTAAAATCAGCATTTGTTAAAATCTGGGGACAAACTATTGGAGCTGTCGCATGGGATGAGAATCAAGGACTTGCTAGCTTCGAATACGAGCCGAAATTTAAATCTAAAAATATAGATTTAGCACCCATCAAAATGCCCATTAAATCCAACCAAAATATATTTTCATTTCCAGAACTAAGGTCTTCAAAAAACAGCGAATATGATACATTCAAAGGCTTACCAGGCTTATTGGCTGATGTATTACCAGACAAGTATGGAAATCAATTAATAAACATTTGGTTAGCACAAAATGGTCGACCAGAGAACAGTATGAATCCAATAGAACAGCTGTGTTTTATAGGTACAAGAGGAATGGGAGCCTTAGAGTTCGAACCTACTCAACTAAAACCAACTAAAAAAACCTTTCAAGTTGAAATCAATAGTTTAGTAGATATTGCCCAACGAATGCTAGATACAAGAGAGGAATTTGAGACGAACTTGAATCAAGATGAACAACAGGCAGTAATGGAAATTTTAAAAATAGGAACATCCGCAGGTGGTGCTAGACCAAAAGCAATTATTGCCTATAATAAAAAAACCGGAAAGGTTCGTTCGGGACAAACTAATTCACCAAAAGGATTTGAACATTGGCTCATAAAATTAGACGGTGTAAGTGACACTCAATTTGGACAAAGCAAAGGCTATGGGCGAATTGAAATGGCATATTATAATATGGCAAAGGACTGCGGTATAAAAATGATGGAATCAGAACTATTAGAAGAAAATGGAAGAGCCCATTTTATGACAAAAAGGTTTGACAGAGAAAAAGGCTCTATAAAACACCATATTCAAACATTTTGCGCAATGCAACACTATGATTTCAATGAAGTTAGAAGTTATAGTTATGAACAGTTATTCCAAACCATGAGAATACTGCGATTGCCCTACCCTGATGCGGAGCAAATGTATCGAAGAATGGTCTTTAATGTTATAGCTAGAAACTGTGATGACCATACAAAGAATTTTGCTTTTCGACTTAAGGAAGGAAGGAATTGGGAATTAGCCCCTGCATATGACATTTGCCATGCGTATAGACCTGACAGCATTTGGGTGAGCCAACATGCTTTAAGTATTAATGGAAAAAGGAAAGGAATTGAAAAAGAAGATTTGATAAAAATTGCAAAGGAAATGAACATAAAAAAATCAGTAAATATTATATCTGAAATAAACGCTAAAGTTCAAGATTGGAATAGCTATGCGGAAGAAGTAAATGTAAATACAAAACTCCGAGATTCAATAAAAGGTACATTATTAAATATCACCTAGATTCCAGACAATTCATAAAGCTTATTCGTAGATTTTAATTAAAGGTAATCCACAAAAATCATATATTACCAACCTACTAACCACAAAACACATATGAATCCCCACAAACTATTCAACCTTTCGCCAATCGACTTCCAACATCCCAAAGAGGAAAAGTCCTTGAGAACATTAAAGAACACTAAGGGTTTAGAGAGAGTAGTCAAGAAGTTCTATGATATGGGGATAGAGAATATTATCAAACTTCAATATACTGGGAGTAGTCTAAAATTGTCTCCGAATTCCTTTCCTGATTTGTTTAGTTTGACGGAAACGGCCTGTAATATACTAGGAGTCGCTGAAGTACCTGAATTGTATGTGCATCGGTCAGAACAATTTGAAGTTACAACCCTCGGAGTGGACATACCGATGATAGCCATATCTACAGAGTGCTTGGACAAATTATCCGAACAAGAATTGCTCTTTATGATCGGTAGAGAAGTAGCGCAGATTAAGTGCCAGCATATTCTATATCAGGAGATTGGTTTTATATTTCCAGAGTTGATGGATGCACTTTCTGGCATTACCCTCGGATTAAGCGGAGTATTATCTTCTGGTCTTAAGTACGCGTTATTTCACTGGGCACAGATGGCCGAATATACTGCGGATCGAGGCGGACTTTTGGTCTGTCAAGATGTACATGTGACCAAGAAATTGTTTACAAAATTGGCAGGGCTTCCAGAAAAATACTGGGCAACATTCGATGTGGCAGAGCTAGATAATCAGGCCATAGCTTTCGAAGGATTCACAGAAAAGACGTTTGATAAGTTTATGCGATTTCTTTATGGAAATAACCTGTGGGCCATTGCCAGAGCCCAAGAAATTATCCATTGGGTGGAATCAGGAGAGTATAATCAAGTCCTTGTCAAAAAGAGTACTACACAGAGGATCGGGTTGGATCCGAGATTGTAAGGAATGAAACAATAATAAAGTTACATTCTTCTGCTCGATCTTTTTTCCTTCTTCTGCGTTAAAAAGCCTCGCCTATGCAATGCATAGCCTACGTTTTTTGCCTTGGAGATTGAATAAATATCAGAACATAAAAACGTACTTTATTAATGCATCATTCCTAAGGCATACGTTATCTCAAAATCTGAATGAGATGGCACTATTTATTCAATTTATTCTTTTTGAAAGAGTCTAAAAATGGTAGAAATAAAATCATGAATGAAGCCACCACTAAGAAAAGGAGGAATGCAATGCCAATTATGGAATATATAATTTTCATTTTACACGTTTAATTAACTTCAGTTAAAGTTAAGGAAAATTCAAATACATCAAGGCCATTATGTCCGACAAGAATAAATATGCCTAACATGAACTATAATTAGGATTCAATAATACTGAGCATATAAAAAGGCTTAATTACTTTTGGCTTAGAGATAATTGCATCTGCACTAACTTTTTTGATAGTCTAATCTTTGCATTCTTAAAAAGAATAACATAAACATTCATTTCCCGACTTTTTAAGAATACGAAAATTTTTATTTTTACTTAATCTTTAAATCCAATTATGGGTCACACTAAGTATATAGATTAGTTACCTATATAATGTGGTACTTTTTACAGACACTTGGCTCTTTAAACAGAATTTAAGAATGAGGAGATCTTTATTATTTATCGTTTTACTTGCAATTTCATATGCTTCTTACGGAGCGACGATCAATGGTCATGTAACTACCGCTGAGAAAGATCCAGTAATCCGGGCTTATATTATCAGTTTAAAAAATGATCAGCATACACACACGAACCAGTTTGGAGATTTTCAACTCAAAGAAGTTGAGATCGGTGATACCATTCAGATAATTTACTTAGGATACAAGGCGCAAAAGTATTTAGTCCAATCTCTTGACAAGGAGATTCGAATAGAAATGGAAGAAGGCAGTTTCGAATTAGATGAGATTGTCGTATGACAAAATAGAAAACAAGCCAACATAATCTCTGCGATAGATGTGCAGACTTCTCCAGTAAGGTCTTCTCAAGAGATATTGCGCAAGGTACCTGGGTTGTTCATAGGACAACATGCAGGAGGAGGCAAGGCAGAGCATATTTTCTTACGTGGATTTGATATTGATCATGGTACCGACGTCGCTATTTCAGTAGATGGAATGCCTGTTAATATGGTATCACATGCTCATGGTCAAGGTTATGCAGATCTTCATTTTTTAATTCCAGAAACTATATCAAAAATTGATTTTGGAAAAGGTCCATATTACTCCGATATAGGAAATTTTGGAACTGCAGGTTATGTTCAATTCAAAACAAAAGATGTACTAGAATCTTCACAATTAAGCTTGGAATACGGAGCATTCAATACCACTAGGACAATGGCTATGCTAAATGTCTTAGATACAGAAAATCATAGCGCATATCTCGCAGCAGACTACACGGTATCTGATGGACCTTTTGAGTCTTCTCAAAATTTCTCTAGAAACAACTTCTTCGCTAAGTACGCTGGTAATATATCTGATAAAGAGAAGTTGAATGCTATTGCTTCTCATTTCAATAGTACATGGGATGCTTCTGGACAGATCCCAGTTAGGGCTGTGAAATCTGGGCTTATCACTCGATTTGGTGCTATAGATGATACTTAAGGTGGTCATACTGGCCGTTCGAACTTCTCAATTAATTACACAAAAGCTATTGATGACCACACATATATTAAAAGCAATGTGTTCTATTCTCTTTATGATTTCGAGCTGTTTTCAAATTTTACATTTTTCTTAGAAGATCCTATTAATGGGGATCAAATAAGACAATATGAAGATCGTAGGATATTTGGAATGGAAAGTTCTTGGAATAAGTCGAGTTACCTAGGTGCAGTAAGTACAGAATATCAAATTGGATTGGGATTAAGGAATGATGTTATCAATGATAATCAATTATCTAGAACAAAAAACAGAACGGAAACACTTAGTCGAATCCAATACGGAGATGTAAATGAAAACAATATTTATACATTCGCTAATGCAGAAATCGATTTTGGTAAGTGGTTACTTCAACCAGGAATGAGATTAGATTTTTTCAAATTTAATTATATCGATAACCTCAGTGTTGTTTATGAAAAACTTTCTGAAACGGCCGTTGCTGTCAGCCCCAAATTTAATATCAATTATAATCTAAATAATAACGTTCAGCTATTTGCTAAATCTGGTATCGGATTTCACTCAAATGATTCGAGAGTTGTTTTAAACCAACAAGGAAGGAGTGCATTGCCACTTGCATATGGTTTAGATCTAGGTGCAGTGGTAAAACCCACAAAAAGAATGTTTGTTAATGTTGCATTATGGTACTTGTTTTTAGAACAAGAATTCGTTTATGTAGGAGATGAAGGGATAGTAGAACCAAGTGGTCGATCTAGAAGAATGGGAATTGATTTAGGAGTACGCTGTCAGCTTAACAATTGGTTATTTGTAAATGGTGATGTGAACTATGCCAAACCTAGAAGTATCGATAATCCTGAAGGAGAAAGACTCATTCCACTTGCACCCACAATGACGGCAACTGCTGGATTAAGTATCCAAAGAAAGAAACTATCCATCAATCTACAAACTAGATATCTAGCTGACAGAACCGCAAATGAAAACAATAGTATTGAAGCTAAAGGCTATATTATAACTAATCTAAATACAACCTACCGTTTTGGCGCTGTTAATCTAGGAATTAGCATAGAAAATCTTTTTGATCAACAGTGGAATGAAACACAATTTGCTACTGAATCAAGACTGGCTTTTGAAACAAGTAGCACAGAAGAGATTCATTTTACTCCCGGCACACCTTTGTTTGCTAAAGGTATCGTTAAGTATAATTTCTAAAAAGGAATTTCCCTACCCTAGTTTCTTCAAATAAAGCTCCCCATTCGCTACATGCATCTTCCGCTTCTCCTCTGGCATCTTATCGAACATTCTGACCAACATTCCAAGACGTGGATTGGATAAGAAAAAGTCTCGATGCGTATCCATAAATCTCCAAAATAGACCGTCCCAAGTAGCTTGCCATTCTCCTTTTTTATAGTTGCTCATTTTCATTATGTAATTGCTTCCACTTATATATGGCTTGGTTGCCATCAGTCCGCCATCTGCGAATTGGCTCATGCCATAGATGTTGGTTACCATTACCCAATCGTAAGCATCAATGAAGAGCTCCATGAACCACCTATATACTTCATCAGGATCAAATTCGCAGAGCATCATGAAGTTACCGAGTACCATCAATCGTTCTATGTGATGGCAGTAGCCTGTCTTTAATACTTTTTGGATGGTCTTATCGATTGGTGGGATCCCTGTAGTTCCGTCATAGAAAGAAGCGGGTATCTTTTTATCAAATTTCCAAAAGTTAGTTGTTCGTTCTTCACTACCTCGAGATTCGTAGATGCCTCTTATGAACTCTCTCCATCCTATGATTTGACGAACAAATCCTTCGGTAGAGTTAATGGGTATTTCATGCTCTGTTGCATACGATAAAGAATCTTCGATTATCTCTTTTGGAGTGATCAACCCAACATTAAGCATTGGCGTGAGCACACTATGATTCAGTATTGAGTTTTCAGCTACAATGGCATCTTCATACGTGCCAAATTCGATAAACCGTTGCTCAAAAAAGTGATTGAGCCATACTTTAGTTGTTTTATAATTTGTCGGGTAAAGAGGATAATCAGTTAGACTTCCTAGATGGTTTTCGAAGTGAGATTCTACATATTGCTTGGCTTCTTTATAGTAACTATCAATATCAGGATATTGAATAGTAGGAGGCGTTTTCTTTGCAGGGTATTTCTTTCTGTTCTCAGTATCAAAAGTCCATTTCCCCCCCATTGGTTTTCCATCAGATTCCATAAGGATGTTTCGCTTCTTACGTTGATCTGTGTAGAATGTTGTTTGGTGGTATTTCTTTTTGTCTGACCTGAAGAAAGTAGCATTTTCTCCTTTTGTATTTAGGAATAGTGGAGAATCATAAACTGTTTTTGTGATTTCATTAATGTTACAACCTTTTTCTATTCTCTTTTGCAACCAATTATCAGTAGGATCTATATAATTAATATGCTCAACACCAAGGTCTTTCAGATGAGGTATGAGTTTCCTGACATCAGAAATATCCTCTGAAGATTCTATATAATTTACTTTGATCTTCTTTTCTCCTAGATAGTCAGCATAAAACTTCATAGTAGCTCTATGAAAAGCTATCTTTTGTTTGTGAAATGGATATTGTTTAAAAAATAGATATTCTTCTACCAGATAAACAGGACCATCCAAAATTATTAAAGGTGAATCTTTGAATAACTGATGTGGGAATATAAGATTGATACTTTTCATTAATCGATTTTGGTTTTTATAAAACGCTTGTTTCTACTGCATCTTTTGCTACAATATTTGACTTCTGTCCAGTTCTTCTCCCACTTCTTGCGCCAAGTAAATGGAAGTCCACAAACAACACACATTTTCTGTGGGAGATTCTCTTTCTTCATCACAGGTATTTAGAATTCAGGAACTTCATCAACTCTCACATAAGGATGACTTTCGATCTTACTAAGGTTATAGTATGTATTGAGCCCTGATATTCCAACCCCATTACTAGCCTCTAAATCCACATCTCCGTGCACCATTGCTGAATCAGGCATGATTAGATATTCTATTTCTCCAATAACAAGTACTGTCCCATTTAACGAGATATCTATTACTTCTCTTAATCGCATGCCCATCTTGAATTGACTTTCTTTGACAAACGGCGCTTTGAATTCATCCCTATATTCTTCAGTCAGACTACATCTATCAAATTCTGAGACATCTTCTTCAAATTTTCCAGAAGTATAATGCGCATTTTTTATAAACTCAGGATGAATATGATTAATCGTATAGCATCCATTAGCTTGTATGTTATGATATGTATGACCTACATCTGCTGTACGTGGTCTGGATATAAACCCAAGTAATGGCGGATTACTCCCTAAATGGACAATAGAGCTAAATATCGCAAGATTAGTTTGTTCTTTTTCATTGATCGTTCCTATTAAGTTAGCAGGTTTTATTCCTGTTACTGAATTGATTATTTTAAGTCGAGAGATTCTATCTAGCTTAGCTATATCATGTTTCGTATATATCATTTTATCTTTTTCTATTCGTTTTACGGACGTGTGTTTCTAGTATTCTCACCCTATCTTCTTTGACTGCAGGATGCTCTCTATGTTTCCAGATCTTATCTCTAGCTATTCGCGCGCTCATTTGAAGATCAACGATAGGCTTAGGATAGTCTTCACCTATTATCACCTTGCAAAATGACTGTTCCATAGAAGTCATCTTCCACGGTTCATGAATACATACTGTGGGAACATTTGCAAGTTCAGGCACCCATTTCTTAATAAATACTCCTTCTGGATCATGCTTTTCAGAGTTCTTTACAGGATTATACTGACGTATGGTATTGACGCCAGTTGTTCCCGATTGCATTTGGAATTGAGGATAATGAATTCCTGGTTCGTAATCCAAAAACTGACGAGCCAAATGATAAACACCATCTCTCCAATCTTGATCGAGATTTAAAGTTAAAAAGGAAACAACCATTGCTCGCATTCTGAAATTAATCCATCCGGTATGAGCTACAGCACGCATGCAAGCGTCGATTAACGGATATCCAGTCATCCCAGTTTGCCAAGCTTTTATATACGTTTCATTCTTAATATGCTCTAGTAATTCATAGCCTCTGTTTATACAATGTGTTTCATATGTGCACTCAACTTCAAATTTCTGGATGAAGTGACAATGCCAATGCAATCGAGTAAGCATACTTGAAAATGCGTGATCATTTCTAGTGCCGTTTGGATGCGTTCCTACATATTGGAATACCTGTTTGATACTAATATTACCCCAAGCAAGATATGGCGACATTCTACTGCATGACAATCTACTTTCCACTGGTTTTGAGATATGATGCTGATAGTTAAATCCCCTTCCATCAGCAAACGATATAAGATATCGCCAGGCATTATATTCTCCGGCAGGCTGATAATGACTTGGATATTCTTCAAATTGATTTTTAAAATCAAGAGATAATTTAAACGGATGCACAATTGGCTCCACAGATGAATCAGAATATTGATTTCTAATTATTGACCGATGCATTTTAGCATGCCATCTTTGATCCCACTGGTCTCTGTTTTTAATACCTCTAATAATACCATCTCGTTGGGATTCTTGCCAATTAATACTATTCTCATTGCAAAATATTTGGATCTCTTTATCGCGATTCCAAGTGATTTTTGTTCCACTTTCTTGATGACTGAATATTTTATTTATTTGAAACTTACTATTCAGAAATGTAAACACATCAATTGCATTCGCGTGGAATATTTCAACTTCACGATTTAACTTTTTCAATAAAGTATTGATTAATAAAATAGAATAATAAATGAACTGCAAGTGCCTAAGACTTGTATCGGGATGTGCGATAAGCTTAGGCTCAAAACAAAAAATGATAATATACGGAATGATTTCCTTTTCAGCTCTTGCTAAAGGTTCGTGATCTTGTGTTCTAAGATCACGTTTTAACCAAACTATATTTATACCTTTTTTATCCAAATGCGAATCAAAATACTCACTTCTTAAACTTAAAGACTACGAGTGATTTAACGAATAACTGTAATTGAATAACGAACATTTAAGATCCAAAACAGTTTCAAAACTGTTATAAAATATTGTGATTGTCATATAGATTATTTATATAAAAATTTATATAAATTCTAATTACGATGATTAAAAAGAGTAGTCAAAATTGCACTATTGAACTAAGTTTTATTCAAAACATGTAAATTTAGGATTTAATCGGGGAACTGAATTATCGAAAAATCGAATTGATCTAAAAGGCAATTGAATCTTGATACGGCATATTGTTGTCAAGGAATTAGGTTCCATTTCAAAAGAGACAATTCAAAAAATGATTTGGGAAGCTCTTGGAATTTCAGAAACACGAAATAGCGAATTGAGTGATAAAACTAGTCTAGGAAAAAGTATGATTATTTCAATATCCAAAAATAAAATACGCCCGAAAAAAACCAGCGGTAAATAATACATGGGAATATTTTTAAAAACGTATATTAGACTTAATTGTAGTGCCCCATCTAAACTAATATATGAATTCAGATCAAAAAGAAAACCTAAGAAGTAAACTATTTCGTCATCTTGATGGTATAGCAATATCCCCTACTGCATACACTTTGAAAAAACATGGTGTAACAGATTATTTACTACAACATAAAAAAGTACCGTTAAGTGATCTTACGGCTAAATTCAAGGCCAATGAAGGTTACCTAAACGTTGCATTAAGAGGACTCTGTTCTCAAGGATGGCTTACCCAAACCGTTGATAATCAAACAAATTCTATTAGCTATGAAATAAATGAAAAATCAGAAATAGCTTTCAATTACTTTTATCTCTATGAGGATGTCACTGACTTATTACGGATGTCAGAAAATTATCATCCTAGAAAATTTGAAATCGAACCATTTTTGGAGTTACACCGTATTTACGAAAAGTACAAAACCAACTATGGAATCGAGCTTTCTGAAAACAAACTTCAACGAGAAATTGAAGAACAAATATTGATGCATATAGAAGGCGTTATTGTAGGCCCTACAATAGTGCATCTAGGTATTACTGGAATGTTTCACAAGTATTTTATGGAGACTAGATTCAAAGCAGAAGAGTTCCATAAGAATTACAAAGAGTTTGACAAACTGCTTAGCATCTTATCCGAACTTGGCTGGTTTAATGTAAAAAATGGTGCTTATGAATTCAATGATTTTGGATTTTTCTTCGCAAAAAGGGCAAGTGCATATGGTGTAACAGTTTCGTACATTCCTACCCTTAGAAAATTGGATGCTCTGATTTTTGGGAATCCAATAATCTTCAATAATCCAGCGACAGGATCTCAAGAAACCCATGTTGATCGAGAAATGAATATTTGGGGAAGTGGTGGTGCCCATAGTTCTTACTTTAAAGTAGTAGATAAAATCATCATCGACTTATTTAATAAACCAATTGAGCAACAGCCTAAAGGCATACTTGATATGGGGTGCGGTAATGGAGCATTTTTACAGCATTTGTTTTCTGTTATTGAAAGTCAAACCTATCGGGGTACTGTTTTAGACGAATATCCGTTGAAAGTAATAGGCGTAGACTATAACGAAGCTGCACTAAAAGTTTCAAAAGCAAATCTCATTCAAGCCGATATATGGGCGAAGATTATCTGGGGAGATATTGGAAAACCTGAACTTCTAGCTAAAGATTTGAAAGACAACTATGATATAGAGTTAGAAGATCTACTTAATGTAAGAACCTTTCTAGATCACAATAGAATTTGGGAAGAACCTCAATCTGGTTCATCAAGAATTAGCTCATCTACCGGAGCATATGCTCATAAAGGCAAAAGGATAGACAACAATTCAGTTGCGATATCTCTGAAACAACACATTGAAAAATGGACACCTTATGTGGGTAAATTTGGTTTATTGCTCATTGAATTACATACCGTAAAACCTGAATTAGTAGCACAAAATATTGGCAAAACAGCTGCTACCGCTTATGATTTAACACATGGATATTCAGATCAGTATATCCTTGAGGTTGACGAATTCATGAATGCAATTGAAGAAGCTGGTTTGTCTTCAGATATGAATAGATTTAGAAAATTCCCGAATTCAGATCTTGCTACTGTATCAATTAGTTTATTGAAATTTAATACTGAATAATCGCTACATAACATATAAGTATAACAAGATTAAATTAGTTATTTGAAAAAATAATTCCCCTTTCTTGTCATATTCTCATCACTCTTGTCACTATCATAATAGAGAACAAAAAATATAATGCAAAGACAAGAAGAGCTAGTTTTAAAAAAAATACTGGAAGTTAATAAGCATAGTATTTACAGAATATGTAGAATCTATGCAGCCTCTCCGATAGAGCCGCAAGACCTTTTCCAAGAAGTTGTATTTCAAATATACAAATCGCTACCTAGCTTTAAGGAAAATGCAAGTATAAATACTTGGATTTATAAAATTGCCTTACATGTTTGCACACGAAGAAAGCAGCAGTTAAAAAAAGGCAATGGAGAAACCGTACAGTTGGAATCTATTGAATTTGAAATTTCTGAATCACCTCCCAACATACATCAACAAGAAAAATATAAAGCGCTATATGAGTGTATCTCTTGTTTAGAAGAAAGTGACCAAAAAATAATAGTCCTCCATTTAGAAGAATTACCCTACAAGAAAATCGCAGAAATTACCAACTTGACAGAAAATCATATTGCCGTAAAAATGAAACGAATTCGTAATAAACTATTGAATTGTATAGAACCTAAATTAAAATAAAATGATGGAACAAGAACAAACGTGGAATGAAGTAAAAGAAATTTGGGGTAACTCTTCAAAGGGAGCGAAAATCAATTTTCAAGTATCGGAACTTATCAATGAATTAAAAGGAAAAATGAGTCAATTTGAAAAGGACTCAATTAAATCTGACGTAAATAAAGTAAAGTCAGATTGGACAAACACAAAGAGTAAAGTAAGCCAGTTTGAAAAGGATTCAATTAAAAAAGATCTCAATCTTATTTCTAATTTGATTAAAAAGGTAATTAGTAAATTCTGGACTAAAAAAGAATAACTACTACCAATAGAATATACGGATCCATGCCTTAATAGAAACAAAGTATGCTCCTTGAAAAACGATACCTACAAAAGTGTAATGATCTTGAAAAATAATGATGGAACCTGTTTGTTGCTTTGTGTAATTGATGCGGATTCTTTGGAAACCACTCCAATTGATTGTCCATAAAGTTCAGATACCACCCAAATCAAAAAGTAGATCAAAACATTAGTCTTGATCTACTTTTCAATTAGTTATTTGGTGACATTCCGAGATTACCTATTCCCTCTTTTTTGAGTTCTTAATTTATCGTTGTTTGCATAATTAAACTTGTACGTAAAATTAACTCCAAATCTTGCACCTGATCTTCTTGAGTCCCTTTCGATAGTGTAGTTATCATCTAATGTGATAGACATGTTTCTTCTTGTGTCTAGGATATTTGATGCTCTGAGACTTACTTCAAATTTATCTTCGAAGAATGATTTACTGACCGACATAGATAGATCTGATGATGCGAGATATTCAATCTGTGCATTTTTTCTTCCACCTCGGTAACTGTATGAGACCATAAAGCGTGCATTATTTTTGAGCCTCAGATTCGAATTGATTCTTCCTCTCCAAGAAGTACCCTCTGTACTCATGTCTCTCTCGTTATAACTACCAGATTGATCAAAGTGGAAGTAGTTCAAGTCAAGATTAAAACTTAAAAGTCCGATTGGTCTATATCTTGCATTTAGCTCCATTCCAGCCTCATTCAATTTGTCAATATTGATTGGAATAATTGTGAAAAAATCATCTGCGCCTTGTTCAACGAAAGTCTCCATAGCATCTGTACTTCTTCTGTAATACGCACCTGGATTGACACTCATTTTTTCTGACCTTATTGAAATAGATGCTTCGTACCCATTTGTATAACTAGGGTTTAAATTTGGATTCCCGACCTCAACAATATTGATATCTGTTAGATTGCTAAATGGATAGAGATCCCATAAACTTGGACGGTTAATTCTTCGTGAGTACCCTGTTTGTATCTCAAGTGCATCAGATAATGGATAAGAAAGAAAGGCTGATGGGAAAAAATTCATATAGTTTTTCTTGTCTTTATAAATTGCCTCTATATCGTCGATATCAATATTCGTTTGTTCTCCTCGGACACCCAATTTCACTTGCAACTTTTCTATGGTGTGGCTATAATCTAAATATCCTGCCGTGATCATTTCTCTATAATCCACATCATTGTCTATGGATTTATAAACACTCCAGTCACTTGTTGATTTATTTTCAGCCAAATAATTATTGTCTACTTTTCTATTTTCCCATTTGAGCCCTGTGGCAAATTTTCCGCTCCAAATTGGCCAATCAAGATCAGCACTAAGAACTAAATCTTTACTACTTGCAAGATTGTTGGTTCTTAGAAATTGCTCTACCGTTAATGGAAGATTCTCAGCATCCGTGGTTAAATCCCAATTTTTCTCACTATTCCAGAAATCGTATTGCATGTTGAGATTAAGTTTTTGTCCCTTCTCTGCAAAGTCTTGATGAAATTGTGCTTCTAGTTGATTGTAATTTCTGCTTTCTAATGAATTTCCGACTCTCAGAATATCTTCATTGGATTGTCCATTATTAAGGTCGTAATCTAACTCTGTATAATCCGTATCTTTTGTATTTGCTCTAAAGAACGCAACAGTAGCAGAACTCTTATCTGATATATAATAGTCTCCACCACCAAAGAAAGAAAGTCCATCGTCGTGTCTATCTTCGATTTCAGTGCTTGATAGTGAGAATGGGTTATCTCCCCTATTCTCTTGTTGGATTGTATAAATACCGTTGTAATCAGAATACCTCCATCTCAAGTTTCCAAATAAGTTAAGCTTGGCTGATTTATAACTCAGACTTGGCAATAAAACATAATTTGCAGGTGCCCCGATCGTAGTTCGGACTTGTCCTTTGAGGCCTTCACCTTTATTCTTTTTGAGAATAATATTAATAATTCCTGCAGAACCACTTGCATCATATCGTGCTGATGGGTTTGTGATTACTTCAATTCGATCGATATTTTCTATTTCTAATTGATCAATTGCATTGTTCATTGTAAGTCCAGACCTTCTGCCATTGATTAGTATTTGCACCGCACCACTTCCTCTTAATTCTACCGCTCCACTAGGCTGCACGGATACTTGAGGAACTTGATCCAATATGTCTAATGCAGTACCACCTTGTGCCAATACATCTTTGCCCACATTAAAAACCTTCTTATCCATTTTGAGGATGTATTGGGATTTCTCAGCTCGTATTTCAACTTCATCAAGCATATTTTCATCTTCTTTTAAAGTGATTACTTTTAGATTTAAAGAATGTTGACTTGAGCTCAATTCTACAGCCGAATTGTAGGTTTGATAACCTAAGAATGAAATTTCAACACTATAGGCACCCAATTCTATCTTCTCTAATTCAAAATCTCCAGTCTCAGAAGTAATACTACCTACAACTAAGTTTAGGCTTTGATCTAATATTGAAACTGTAGCATAAGGAATAGCATTTTGGTTAGAGTCTACGACTTTTCCCTTGATAGAGCTCTGAGCATATTGCACAGTATAAAATGAAAAAATGAAAAGTAGTATAAAGAATATTCTGAATGAAAATTTCATGTGTTTTGGTATTTTTAATATGAATTACTTGACACAAATCTAGGCTCAATTCATCGATTTTATCCTCCAATATATGTGAACTGCTCAAAGAGTTTGCGAACGGCTTCTGTCCTGAGAAATAGGATATGTATCTTTGGGTTATGATAAGATACTGTGGTTTATTAGGTTTGATTCTCATGTTGCTATTGAGTTCTTGTACCGACAAGGGGACTTATGTCTTTGGCGTTGACCAACTTATTATGGTTGGTGATTCTATGCATTGGTCTTCGGTAGATTATGATGATTCACATTGGTCTCAATGGTTAGATGATATTCCGACTGATTCGGTGTTTTGGGTAAGAAACTCTGAAGTATTCCCCAAGCTAGATACACACAAAGAACTTGGAGTGAGGATTACGGCTACGGGTTCATATGAGCTGTATTGGGATGGGGTTTATCTTGGTAATAATGGCACTTTGGGGATAGGTAATCAGAAAGAAGTACCTGGTAAGTATATAAATCAAGTACTATTGCCAGATTCGTTGGCACAGTCAGGAAAACACGTTATGGCGCTTCGATGCACCAAGGCTTATCCTGATATCGGTCAGCATGCGTTTTTCTATGCTGATGATTACAAAGAGATATTAACTGGCGGTATCCAGATGAGCAAGTATATGTTCTTTATAGGCGGTATTTTCTTCATGACAGGATTATACTTTTTCTTTCTCTTTTTGGGAAACAAGAATGATTTTTCCTTTCTTATTTTTAGTGTTATATGTTTTGTATTCTTGGGTCTTTTGATGCTAGAGTATTACAAATTATTCTACTTCTATGATTATCCATTCCAACTCAAACGAATTCAAATCATAGGATATTTACATGTAGCGTTAAGCTTTTTGATACCATCCTTTTTTGCCTTAGAATTGAAGTTCCCTTGGAAGAAACACCTCTGGATATTGATTGCGATTGGAGTAATTATTATTGAGTACATGTTTGATGGAAGACAAGATTACGCTGCAGTATTGGAAAACCGAATGATGTGGACTTTCTCACTGATTGTAGTTTTATATGCCTGTTATCAGCAAATGAAAGAAGCTTTTGTAGTACTATTCGGATTTATAGGAAGTTACTTGGTCTTTTTCTTTACACCCTATCTAGAGGTGAATTATGTTTCAGATTATGATATCGCTATTTTCGCTAGTTTCATATTCATAATTTTGTCAATGCTCTACATCATATCTTATCAAAGGAAGGAACAAAGACGAGCATATGAAGAGTCATTAGTTGTTTCGGAACGACTCAAAAACGAATTATTAAAGAAAAATATAAAACCACATTTCATAATGAACACCCTGACATCATTGATCGATTGGGTTGAGGATTCTCCAAAAGAAGGAGTGAAGTTTATCCATGCCTTAGCAGATGAGTTTGATGTATTAAATGAAATTGCAGATCATAAACTCGTTCCTATTGATCAAGAGATTAAGTTATGTGAGAACCACCTAAAAGTAATGGGATTCCGAAAAGAGATAAAGTACAAGTGGATACAAAATGGTATTGATAAAAATGAAATTATCCCGCCTGCTATACTTCATACCGCTGTTGAAAATGGTGTAACACACAGCAGGCCCAATGAAAATGGTGAGATTGTCTTTGTACTGGATTATTCTAAAATTAACAATAAACGAGTGTATTCACTATTGGTAAAAGCAAAGATAGATGATAAGATCTTAAATGATGAATCAAAAAATATAACCATTGGAACTGGCACCAAATACATCAAGTCTCGTTTACAAGAGAGTTATGGCAAGGATTGGGAATATGAGAGTCATTCAACTCCTGATGGATGGTTAACCACAATAACAATATTGAGCAAATGATGAATATATTGATCATAGAGGACGAAGCTAGAATCGCAAAGCGAATAGAACGAATGGTTCTTGCTATTTTGGATGAGGAGGGTGTAACGATCTCCATGCGAAACACACTTGATGAAGGAAAATCCTATATAAAAACAAATGAGATCGATATTCTTTTTCTAGATCTCAATTTGAATGGTGAAGATGGATTTCAAGTGCTAAAAAGTGTGGTAAATGATCGATTCCATACGATTATCATATCTGCATATAAAGATAAAGCCATCACCGCATTTGAATATGGAGTACTAGATTTCATTCCAAAACCATTTACCGAAGAAAGACTGGCTGATGCATTTGTAAGGATAAGAGATAGACGAAATGGAGACGAATCAATTAAGTATCTCGCAGTAAACAAGAAGGGACTGAAACGCCTTATCAGAGTGGCAGATATTGCCTATATAAAGGGAGCAGATGTATATTCTGAAATCCATAGCAAGGAGGGGATGACTTACTTACATAGTATGTCTTTAGATCATCTTTCAGAGGTCCTTCCTAATAATTTTGAACGGATCCATAGATCTCATATTGCAAATATGCTTTTGGCAAAGAGTACTATTTCTGAGCCAGGCAGTCGGTATTTCTTGCAATTAGATAGTGTTGAATCTGTCTCTTATACACATCTGACGCTGCCGACGAAGAGGATAGTGTAG
>OJIO01000787.1_pt1 | contig 17511 bp, 11 predicted proteins | sample 1595621 | NCBI WGS metagenome assembly OJIO01 (sample SAMN05416776, study PRJEB24817) | seawater metagenome | isolation source: Sea water | place: Canada:Atlantic | collected 2013-07
ATCTACACTATCCTCTTCGTCGGCAGCGTCAGATGTGTATAAGAGACAGGATGTGTTGTTCACCGTTGCGGCGTAAAGGAATGGTCAGTACGTGTCGTTCAGCGCTGCTGCCCCGGTATATACCATTGATATACCAGTAACGCATTCCGACTCCGCCGTTGGCTCCGAGCGCAAGATTGGGCAGTTGTCGTTCGCCCGCGCTGTTTCTTTGTGTTGAACGTATATGTTCGCCGGGTTCGATACCGGTGATTTGCAAGGTACGCCCGATGATCAGCGAGGATTCGCAACCTGGTGCCGGAGCGGGGAGTTGGTGGCTCAGTCTTTGGGCTGCGGGAATCCAGGATTCCAGTATTACTGGCCACAGCGCCAGCTGGATCAGCCGCCGGGTGCTGTTTTTGCCGTCATTCTCACAGCGGGCGTTGATTCGTTGGCCTTGTTGGTTCACCAGCACGGGCAGTGGATTGGCGGCGATGGGGTTGGCGCTGTCTGGCAGGGTTGGCGGCACCAGTTGGCGAATGCTCCAGCCACTGACGCTGCGATGGCACTGGTCGGAAGGAGTACTGCTGGCCAGTCGACCCAGTGGCCAGCAGGCGTTTATCTGCTGTACCTGCGACGGCGGCGCTGGCCAATGGGGCTGTCGGTCGATCATGGTGATCACCCGTTGCAGAGTCGGCATGGCGGTTACGGCTCCAAAGTAGCCGGGCGATGGGGTGCCATCCGGGCGACCAAACCAGACGCCGACGGTGTACTCCGGGGTGATGCCGATGGCCCAGCTGTCGCGAAAACCATAGCTGGTGCCGGTTTTCCAACCGAAAGAACGCGGCTGAATAACGGCAACACTGCGGCTGCGGTCTGGTAGCGGGTTGCGTAACCAGTCGGCGGTGACCCAGGCGGCAGCTGGGGTGAGCAGCGGGCGAGGTACTTGATTGGCTTGCGCTGTGATGGGCTGTTGTACTGACTGTAACGGAAACAGCTGTCCCTGATTCATAAGCGAACTGTACAGCATCACCAGTTCCCACAGGCTGACCCCGCCCCCTCCCAGTGCCAGCGACAGATTCGGACGGGCGGCGAGAGGTAACTGGTAGTGGAATCCGGCATTACTCAAGGCCGCATAAAAACGTGCTGGTGTCAGGGCTTCCAACACCTGGACGGCGGGTAGATTGAGGGAAAAATGTAACGCTTGCTGCGGTGTTACTGGCCCGGAAAACCCGGCGGAGAAGTTGCCCGGTTGATATTGCTGGCGCAGACGGGGCGCATCGGTTAGCAGGCTGGCACCGTGAATCAGTCCCTGATCCAGCGCCAGCCCGTAAATAAACGGCTTCAGTGTTGAACCCGGCGAGCGAATGGCTTGCACCATATCGACATGACCAAGCCGCTGGCTATCGCCGAAGTCGGCGGTGCCAATATAAGCGCGCACTTGATGGCTGGGATTATGAACCACCAGTACCGCTGCGGAATGTTGCCGTGGCAGCAATTGGATATCCCGCTGTAATTGCTGGCTGAGTTCGCGCTGCAAGTCACCATTCAGAGTGGTGCGAATCAGTCGTTGTTGCGGGTATGCCTGAATCAGCAGGCGCGCCAATAGCGGCGCTTGTTGAGGTGTTGCCGGTTGACGGCCAAAGACCGGGTCGAGCAGCGCTTGCTGGTAGGCGGCGTTATCGATCGCCTGAAATCGGAGCAGACGCCGGAGTACTTTGTCGCGGGCGGCACGAGCACGCTGTGGGTGACGGTCGGGGCGCAGGAAACTGGGGGCTTGCGGCAGTACTGCCAGCAGCGCAGATTCCGACAGCGACAGGTCTGCGGCGGGTTTGTCGAGGTACATCTGGGCGGCGGCTTCGACGCCTTCGATGACGCCACCCATGGGAGCATAGTTGAGGTACAGGGCAAGAATCTCGTCCTTGCTCAGGTGCCATTCCAGTTGCAAGGCGCGTAATGCCTGCTGCAGTTTGCCACGCATATCCCGAGTATGGGGATACAAACGGCGGGCCACCTGCATGGTCAGGGTGGAGCCACCGGACACCACGCAGCCACAGCGGAGGTTTTGCCAGGCCGCGCGGGCAATGGCAACCGGGTTGACGCCAGGGTGAAAGTAAAACCAGCGATCTTCGTACTGGATAACCGCTTGCAGGTAGGCGGGTGCAATCTGCTCCAGCGTGACGGGCAAACGCCAGACTCCCTGGGCATCGGGGAAGGCGCGCAGCGTGCGGCCGTTACGATCGACCACGACGCGGGCAAATTCGCGCTCGTTGTGTTCGGGTAACTGCAACGGGTAGCGCCAGTTCAACAGCGCGGCCGTTAATACGACTGTTAGTACAACTGCCGTGAGGACGACAGCTGTTAATGCGACTGCTGTGAATACAACAGGCGCGCTGGCAGGCCGTTTATTCAATGATTAACCAGTGTGCATTGGCTCCCACGGAGCGGGCTTCCGGGTCGTACATATCTTCCAGCAAGGGGCCGGGAATCCGGTATTTGCCAGGTGTGACGGCACGAGCCAGATAAAACACCCGTGAGCTGCGGTGTGCGCCGGTTTCGAGGGCGGCAATAAAGCGGTCGTCGCGGTATTCCTGGTGTAATACACCATTGTTGCGGGTCCAATCGGCAACGGATGTGCTGTCGACCAGGATGTCGGCCACCGACTGGCTGTCGAGCAGGTTCTGATTTTCCAGTTCCAGCCCGGCGGGCAGCAGATCGACTGCCATCAGGTCGGGCCGGTACTGTGTGCTGGCTATGCGTAATTCAACCAGAATCAGGTCGCCGGTTGCTAACCTCAACGGTTGATTGGTCAGGGCGATGGGTTCGCCAGTGCGGCTGTAATAGTGGCGTTCGATGGCCACATTGCCGCTGCTCTGTTGGCTGGCCAGCTCGCGGTAGCCTTGTACCGCCAGCTCGGCACTGACGGATTCGGCCCCGGTATTAGTGAGGGAAAGGCCTTGCAATACGGTCGGATCATCGTAGTGAAAGCGCTTCATGTGCGTGCCGCTCAAGTCATGGCTGACATCGGCATAACTCAGATTGGCTTGCCAGGCTGGAGTGTTTGGTGATGGTTGCTGCTGTTGCTGTGCTTGCTGTTGTGAGGCATTTAACAGCTGAATACGCTCCTGGGTGCTGAGGTAACGGCGGCGGCGCAGTTCGGTTTCCAGTGCGAGCAACAAGTCATCGGCCCAGGCTGGTTCCATACCGTTTGCCATTAACAAGGCGGCAATGGCTGCCTGATCACGAATGGGTGAGCCGTAGTCACCAATATACATATGAGATGGTCGTTTGGCGTGCTGCGCCTGTTGCATCAGCTGGTTGGCCAGGGCGTTATCACCCAGCTGCCGGGCGGCTAATGCCAATTGAACCAGTGCCAGCGGAGTGGCATTGGCGGGCTTGGCGTTACTGAGTTTACGGACGTCGGTCAGGGTGATGCGCTGCTGCTGGGCCAGCACATAGGCGGCGTAGGCACGGTAGACAAAACGGTACAGGCTGGCATCGTCATTCCAGCGTTCGGCGTTTTCAGCTCGACCCCGAATATAGTCATGCAGGCGTGTCAGTGCCTTGTCGATGATTTGCTGGTCGACAGCAAAACCGTGGGTTTTGGCATCGATCAGGAATTGGGTGGTGTAGGCAGTGAGCCAGTGCTGTTCATAGGGATCATCGGACGACCACAATGAAAAGCCACCACTGCTGCGCACTTTTTTGATGATGCGCTGAATCCCGGCTTCCATCGCTTGTTCGCGGCTGATGGGATGAGCGCTGCGTGAGGTGCCATTATTAAATACATCGATTTGCTGCTGCCCCACTATCAGCCAGGGGTAACTGCTGGAGACCGATTGTTCCAGACAGCCATAAGGATAATGCAGCAGTTGGTCCAGCTGGCGGTGTGGATTCAGGTTTACCTGCTCATCCAGTGTCAGTTGGGTGCTGATATAACGGGCGTCCAGTCCAGTCAGCTGTTCGGCACTTAATTGCAGTTGCTCATTACTGCTCAGACGGCCACGGGCAAACTCGGTGTAGGCGGGCAGGGTCGGGCGGCTGACCAGTGTCCAGCGGCGGTCAATCGGGTATTCCTGCAGTCCGGTTACCTGCATACGAAATTCAATATCGCCCAAGGACGCCGCTTCTGGGTAGGTCGCCTTGAACGGGTACACCAGCGTCTGTTTTTGCTGGTTGGCCAGTGTCAGGGTGTGCGGCTCGGTCTGGAATTCAACCGCGCCACTGGCATCTGCTGTCACCGTCAGAGTGAGGGATTTTCCGCTCAGGTTGGTGACATCCAGGGCAATTTGGGCATCGTCGTCCATACCGGCAAAACGGGGCATCGATAGTTGGGTAACCACCGGTGCAGCGACTGTGACTTCTTGCTCCAGGTGCCCAAACGCATGGTCAGTGAAGGCAACGGCCATCAGCCGCAGGCGGCCATTAAAGTCGGGTAATTGCAGCGGGATACGGGCTACACCGTTGACCACCGCCACCTTGCCGGAGAACAGCGAGACAATGTGCACCTGCGATCGGGCCATATCACCACCACGAGCCATGGCGGCATCACCACCAAAATTCAGTGTGGCGGGTTGGCTGTTGTTGAAGTCGATCACCTGGCTATACAGGTCGAACAGATCAACGGCGTAACGGCGCGGCTCGAAGAAAAACCTAAACGGGTCGGGTGTGTCAAAACGGGAAATCGACAATACACCGACATCGACGGCTGCCAGTGTCACCCAGGCTTTTTGCACGGGTTGTTGCTGGTTGTCCGTGACCTGCAGATCGACGTTGACGGTACGATCGGGCAGCCATTTGGCTGGCGCATTGGATTCAATCGTCAGTTGGCGATCACGACGATCCAGCGGCAAATGGATCAGGCCAACGGCGCGGGTCGGGGTAATGCGCTTCTGGCTATCGGCCGGTTGCAGATACAGCACGGTGACGTACAGATCATGACGTTTCCAGCCGGGATCGATGGGAATATCTACTTGTCCGCCCTGACTGCTCAGGTCGATACGTTTGAGCCATAACAAGGTATCTGCCTCGACCATCACCAGCGCCTGTGAGGTTGGTTGGGGAGTTGGCTGAGCTCTTGATTGAGAGTTTGATTGAGAGTTTGGTTGAGAGTTTGGTTGAGCGAGCGACTGCTCGGCAGCCGACGGTGGAGTAATCGACAGCCGGGCAACGTCGCCACCCTCATAACCACCCTTGTCCCAGGCCAGAGTGACCTGACGCGGGCGAGCATTACCCTGGCGATTTTGCGCATACTGACCATACCAGGTGTAACCGGACTCAAACGTCAGCACGGCAGTCTGGCCGTTGTGCGGGTTCTGCACCTCCAGCCGGTAATGGCCCCAATCGACCGGTACGGCAATACGGGTCGGCTGGCTGGCCGACAAGTCTACCGTCAGGCTCAGTTCTACCGTGGCCCGATCCTGCTTTTCGTAGTACCAGCCCCGGTTGCTGTTATAACGCCAGTCGTAGTCCGGGTTGGTATTGATCAGCCGTACCGTGACCTGACTGGCAGCAAACAACTGATCGCTGCCGTCGGTCATGAGGAGTTCAAAATGGGCCATACCATTGGCAGGAGCACGGTTGTCAAACAGCGGTTTGACACCAACCAGTTGCTGCTCCGGTAACCAGATTTCTTTCTGCCGTCGTACCACTGGCCGACCGCCACTTTCAAACAGGCTGGCGGTAATGGTCACCGCCATGGGAGTGGGGGACGCCGACCAGCTGTTGGCAATATTCAGATCCAGTTTGCCTTGCGTATCCAGCGTGTGTTCAAGCTGACTCTGACTGTTCCAGTCGGTTGCGCCAGCGTTACCAAACACGTAGTCGGGCCAGTGTTCGAATGGCCGCAGTTCGGGTTTGATGTCCAGCGCCGCCTGCAAACGATTGCCAGCGGCAGGGGCACCGTACAAATACTCGCCCAGTAGCGGCACAATCAGGTTGCCTGCACCGGTATGTTGGTTGGCATCGCTGCGGGTGGCCTGCGGGTGCCAGCTGATTTTCAGCCGCTCTGGCATAAAGTCTTCGACCTTGAATTGATAGCGGCTGGTGCTGTTGTCTGGCAGCTTGATGCTGACGTTCCAGTTCCCTGTCATGGCGTCTGCTGCCAACGGCAAGGACCAATGGTAGTAACCGGCGTCCTCTGCTGCCAGCGACAGGGTTTTGACCTGTTGGCCATCGGGACGCGTGAACACGGCCTTGAGCTTGGGTAGCCGGATTTTTTCGCCATCCGGGCCGCGCAGCAGGGCCGAGAATTCAGCGGTTTCACCACCGCGATACAAATCCCGTGGGCTGTAAATAAACAGCTCCTGCTGGTGGGCCGGGCGCTGGCTGAAGTGAAAATCGGACAAATCGAGGGCGCTGGTGTTCAGTGACAACAGGCTGACCGAGGTGCCTTTACGCACCACCAGAGTAGCGCCAGTATTATTACGATTGAGTAACGTACGGCGGATACTCAGTTGTCCATCGCGATTGGTGTTGCCGAGTTTAATGGAGGAACCGTCTTGCCCTAATAATTCAACCGTTGCAGCGGCAATTGGCAGGGTGGTTTCCAGGCTTTGCACCAGTAATTCGGCCTGGTTGGCGTACTGATGCAGGTGCAAGCCAATATCGGTGAGACTGTAGTAAGTGGTCGCCAGCTGGTTTTCAAAGGTGCCTGGGGCTTGCATCACCACCAGATACACCCCTGGCGTGGCCAGCTCGGGAATATCACGCACGGGCAGGTTTATCTGGCGACGGTGATTTTGTTCATCGGTCAGTTTGAAGCGGCCTTCGTATTTCAGCTCTGCCAGCTTGGCCAGATTATTAAGATTCCACTGAGAGGCACGCGTGCCGTGACCCAGGTAGCGGCTGATCTGGTTGAGCTTGTCATCGTGCAAGCGGAAAAAACTGACGTTGGCTTCGGCTACATTCTGGGTAATCACCGGCAGCCCTTGTTGGCTACTGAATGCCAATACCCGGCCATCGCTGGCGAACTCCAGGCTGGCTGGAGCCGCCTGGGTTGTGACGGTTGCTCGGCTGGCACTGTTTAATACGGAGTCGTTGATGCCTTTTAACCCGGCGTTCACGGTCAGGCGATATTGGGTTTGTGGTTCTGCGCCAAGCATATACAGGTTGCGACGATCGTCAGACAGCATCCAGCTTTTGCCCTTGCGGCTGTTAACACTGATGTACTCTGCAAATGGCTGACGCTCGTCCAGTGGCACGGAAAACTGAATATGTACCGTACTACCACCGTCGTAGCTGGCTTCGCTGATGCGCACAACAGCAAGAGGAATACCGGCGTAGCGTTGTTCAAGATCGTCGGATACTGGCTCCGTTACGTTTGATCGAGGCTCGCTTGATTCTGGTGTTAGAGATTCTGGTGTTACGGATGCAACGTACTCCACCTGTGTGTCATCAGATGCTGGCTGTCGCGGTGGTGTGGGTTCAGCGGTTAGGTTCGGGCTGACTGTGAGTGGTTCCGATTCGGAGGTGACCGTGGGTGTTTCACCTGCAAGCTGTTTGGGCGGTGGCTCTTTGTGGGATGACTCGTGAGCTAATGGCGGCTCTTTGGATGGCGGCTCTTTGAATGGAGGCTCTGGATCAGATGGGTCACAGCCGACGATGCTGAAAAGACCAATCAATACCAGGCTAGCGAAAGCCCGTCGCAGTAACTTGCTGGACATGGAAATGCCTTCCTTTGCTGCCGTGTTGTGTGGGCGGGATTAAGCCATATTCACATCCCCCCGGCCAGTGGCGTGCCGATGGGCGATTGATATTTCTGCGCCAAATATCGACCTGTGAGCGTCTCGGGAACAGTTCCAGTCGGGATCAAAATGCCATCGTCAATATCTCATATTGATAAGTCTGTCACATTTAATTTGATGTAAATGAACCCAATTCCCCGATTCATTGTCTCGGGGTCTTTATCTTGAGGTTTGGCGCTTGTTCTTGTTATCGGAGTCGTTGTCATCGGATAGTCGTATAAAATCTGTCCAATAACAGATAGACCAGTACAAACGGGTAGGGGCTTGCCTGCCCTGGGAGGCGTGTGTAAATGACGGCACTAAGACATTCCTTAATGGCCTTCGGGCTGTTGGGAGTCATGGGTTTGACCGCCTGTGGTGGCGGTGGCAGTGGCGGGGATAACCCGGAAGAGGTTCAGAGCGTCTCGGTGACCGGTGTTGCAGTGAAGGGCCCTTTGGCCCAGGCAAGCGTTGCCGTGTACCGGTTGGATGTCAATGCCAGCGACCTGAAAGGGGCGCTGATTGCTGAAGGCCAAACGGCTGATACCTCGTTTATCGACAGTCTGTCGATAACACCGGATTTAGCCGGTCAAGCGTTGCTGGTTGAATTCAGCAGCTCGACGTCCACAACCGATATCAATACCGGCGTAACGCCGCTGATCCGTCGTTTTAAAACGGTGATTGATGCGGATACTGTCTTGTCCGGCGGTTCTGTGTACGCCTCACCACTGACCAGCCTGGCGGTTAGCCTCGCGCAGTTACAGGCAGACACGGCGTCACCGTATGCCGGTAATGGCGATGGCATTATTTCCGCTGCGGAATTTGACAGTGCATTGGACATTGCTGTTCAGCAAGTGCTATCGACCCTCGGCTTTGGCTGGAAAACCAGCGCAGATCTGCTTAATACCCCACCTCTGGTGACCAGCGAAGCGGCCAGCGACGACGAATTGCAGCAAGTGCTGTTGTGCCGTCAGGCGATCGAGAGTGTGGCCGTAGTGGCTAACGACATTGCTACCCAGCTGCTGGCTGGCAATGCCACTGCCGAACAGGTGTTCGATGTGCTGGCGCTGGATTTGACCAATGGGATAATCGACGGTCGTTCCAGCAGTGGCGCTATCGAACTGTTCAGCTCGGTATCCAGCGATGACCTGCAGGCGGTTGTGGAAGAGGACGTCAGCAGCAAGCTGATTCCGGGCACCAACGTCACCGTCGGCAATGTTGAAGCGCTACTGGTGTCGGAAACGGCCACCACACTGGTGACCCAATCGACCACTCCGCTCAGTGACGGCACGGTCAGCAGCGAACCGGAAGCCGCCAATGCTGAAGCCGACATCGACGGCGATGGCGTGGCAGACAGCGAAGACGCCTTTCCCCAAGACGCTACCGAAACCACCGACAGCGATTCTGATGGAGTGGGCGACAACTCAGATGCCTTTCCGCATGACAGCACCGAAACCATCGATTCCGACAGCGATGGCCTCGGCGACAACTCCGACCCATATCCCAACAGCGTCGATGGCGATGCCGACGGTATTGATGATCCATTAGACAACTGCCCGACCTTGGCGAACGCCGACCAGGCAGATGACGATCAAAACGGAACCGGTGATGCGTGTGAGCCGAGCAGCGGCGGCAGCTGGGACAATTTCAACTGGGACGAAGCCAACTGGCAATAAGTCAGTACTGCGGCCCAACGAACACAACGAATTTGGAGCAAATTATGAAAACTCGGAGCATTTCAGTCATTTCCCTGATGATGTTGTCGATGGCGATTGCACCGCTGGTGGCCAAGGCCGGTACGGTGGATACGTCGGGCGTTACCACCTTCAGCGCCGGTTCTGCAGCAAAAGCCTCGGAAGTGAACGGCAACTTCAGCACCGTGATCACTGCGGTGAACGACAACGCATCCAGCCTGGCCGCTTTACAATCCAGTATTGAAGCCCTGCAAACCCAGCTGGAATCCATGCCGACCAAAGTAACCGACGTGTCCGATCTGGTTGGCCGTACCTATTGCATGATCCAGGATCACAGCGCCGGGCGTTACGATGGCAATAACTTCGCCAGCGTCAATTTCGCCAGTGAAACCTCCACCGTTACGGTGACCAGCGAAACCCAGCTGTCGATCACCGGCGTGTCGTCGGATGAAGCGGAACTGGGCTTGCAGCTGAGTCAATACAGCTACAACGGCAGCGACGTGGATGGCCTGCAGGGAACACTGGAAGCCTATCAGGAGCCGGAATCTTATAATGGCACCATCAACAGCCTGAGCAACGGTGAGCTGTCGGTGACCGTCGGCAGCGATACCATCCAGTTTTACGTCAGCAAATACGGCGACGTGATGATCGGCCGTTCATTCACTGATGACAGTAGCGCCGCACCGGCTGAAATGTGGAACACCACCGCCGTACTGGTGGAGTGCCAGTAGGAGTGCCAGCAATAGAGCAATAGCGGGATTCCGGCCTGAACTGGCTAAAAGGGCGGCATATCGATAGAATGTCGCCCTTTTCTTTTGCCCGGTTATTTCATCACGTTCTGATTGAAATACCGGAGCCTTCCAAGGCTGAATTCATCTGGAGAATTTCATGTCAGACATCAAAAAAGTGGTGCTGGCCTATTCCGGTGGTCTGGATACATCTGTGATCGCCAAATGGCTGCAAACCGAATACAACTGCGAAGTCGTCACCTTCACCGCCGACCTGGGTCAGGGCGAAGAAGTCGAACCGGCACGCGCCAAGGCCGAAGCACTTGGTATTAAAGAAATCTTTATCGACGACCTGCGTGAAGAATTTGCCCGTGACTTCGTCTTTCCGATGTTCCGTGCCAACACCATCTACGAAGGTGAGTACCTGCTGGGTACCTCCATTGCGCGCCCATTGATCGCCAAGCGTCTGATTGAAATCGCCAACGCAACCGGTGCCGATGCCATTGCTCACGGCGCGACCGGCAAAGGCAACGACCAGGTGCGTTTTGAACTGGGTGCCTATGCCCTCAAGCCCGGCGTTAAAGTAATTGCCCCATGGCGCGAATGGGATCTGACTTCCCGTGAAACCCTGATGGCCTACTGCGACGAGCACGACATCAAGGTCGAAAAGAAAGCCGGTAAAAAGTCGCCATACTCCATGGACGCCAACCTGCTGCACATCTCCTACGAAGGCGACATCCTGGAAAACCCATGGAACGAGCCAGAAGAAGACATGTGGCTGTGGTCTGTTTCGCCGGAAAAGGCCCCGGATGAACCGACCTACCTGACCATCAGCTTCAAGAACGGTGACCCGGTAGCCATCGACGGCGTTGATAAATCCCCGGCGACCATCATGGAAGAACTGAACAAGGTCGGCGGCGAAAACGGCATTGGCCGTGTCGACATCGTTGAAAACCGCTACGTCGGCATGAAAGCCCGTGGTTGTTACGAAACCCCAGCCGGTACGGTACTGCTGAAAGCACACCGCGCCATCGAGTCGATTACGCTGGATCGTGAAGCCGCGCACCTGAAAGACGAATTGATGCCGAAATACGCCAACCTGATCTACAACGGTTACTGGTGGTCTCCAGAACGTAAAATGCTGCAAGCCGCCATCGACGACACCCAATCAGTGGTAAACGGCGACGTCCGCGTAAAACTGTACAAAGGCAACGTGATCGTAGTTGGCCGCCAGTCTGAAGGTTCACTGTTCGACGAAGCCATCGCTACCTTCGAAGACGATGCCGGTGCCTACGACCAGAAAGACGCCGCAGGCTTTATCAAGCTCAACGCCCTGCATCTGCGTACCGATAAACCGCCATTTTTATACTGGAACCCCCATGCAAGATATCCTGATTAACTGCGAGCCAGTCGAGCTCTATAAAATCTTCAAATTTGAAAATATCGCCTCCAGCGGCGGTGAAGCCAAACTCATGATCGAAAACGCCTACTGGACAACTAGGGTGACAGAGCGGGGGACTGCCTACGCTACGCTTCGGCAGCCGTTTAACTTGGCGTTAGCACTCCATCAGGCATTGCGACTCTGCTTTACATCATCAGCGAGCCAGGCTTTGATGAGAGATTGATAGGGCATATCGCGTTTATTGGCTTCGATTTTAATACTATCCAATAAGCCTTCTGGCAATCTGAGAGATATGGTTTTTGTAGAAGGCTTTAAATTCGGCATCGCAACAGATTGGGCCTGCGTCCAATCAAGGTATTCGCTAGAGTCATGCTTTTCCCAAAAAGCTCGCTCTTCGGCTTCATTTTTAAACTTAGGTACGGTTTTAACTTTGCTCATAAATGTTCCTCTCTTTCCGGTGCATGTCACGAGCTGAAATAACACGAATCAAAGTATCATCAGAGCGTAAGGTAAAAGTTATATGCAGCAACCTAGCCTCATTACTTATTCCCAAGGCGTGGTATCGCGCTTCGTTTTGGCTGTGTTTTTGGTCTGCCAAAATCAGCAAGGGCTGGTTAAAAAACACTTGCTCAGCTTCAAAGCGACTAACAGCATGTTTTTCCTCATTTTTTCGCTCGTTTCCAGCATCCCAGTCAAAGCCAGTAATTTGCTTCCAATTAATCATTTTTGTATATTGCTATCATATACACTAAAGTCAAGCGCTAACAAGCGCATGTTGTCGGACTGGCTTTCCGCTGCGCTCCAAACCAGCCGCAAATGCGGGCGTTAGGCAGCAAACTCAAGGAACGCATTATGTCTCAAATGGAATCATTATTTGAAGAGTGGAAGCGATTGGTAGATGAAGACACTACTGTCCGGTTAACCAAATCCCAGCCCCAACTGCTCCGTATCATCTGACAAATCCAGTGGTTTCCTGAACACCTCCATCAGTGGCATGCGCTGCATAAGTACCGATTTCAGCCGGATCGACACCTCCCCCAAACGCCTTTCAGGGGCCACGCCTACTGGACAACTAGGGTGACAGAGCGGGATCTCATCAACTATGCTGGCAGCGGGGAGGGTATCGAGCAATGTGGACTCTGATCCAGTTTGTGGTTATCGGGCCGTTGTGTTTTATCCTGGGTGTACTGTTGTTGATGATGGCATTCAGACTGTTGGTTGTGGCGTTGCCTTTTTTGCTGGTGGTCGGTTTGGTGATTTGGGCGATGCGGCGGTAATATCACTCGCGATATCAGCATCGCGACACGCAGTAGACTGATTATAGCCGCCACCTTTGGGTGTGAATTTGCAACAGGTGATGTAATCCCCGGAAGTACCGGGCCATGGTGCCCGGAACAGAATCAGTAGCGGAAGCCGTCCATGAACTTCTCCCCCCAACAACGTACTCGCCAGTACATCCATGCGCGTCAGCAGCATCCTGCCTGGCGTTTGTTGGCGTCGCCACGTGCGCCTTTGGTTCTGGGGTGTTTAACCACGCTATTTGAGCATGCCCAGAACGGTATCGCGGAAGAGGATGCCTTGCAGGCTTTGTCGGAGATGCTGGCAGCGTATGCCGGGCAAGATGAGTTCGCTATTGATCCAGACAATACCCGTCAACAGGCGGGGCGCGAGTTACGGGAATGGATCAAGCGTGGGTTGGTGATTGAACGCGGTCAGCGTTTGTACGCCACCGATGCTCTGGCGACGGCGATTCAGTTTGTCGATTCCCTCGATAACCGTATCATGACATCGACGGCATCCCGTCTATCAGTCGTTCAGTCGCAAATAGAAAAACTCGAAACCGGGCTTAATCCCAATCCGGCCAGTCGTATTGCCTCGTTGCAGGGGCGTATAGCCCAATTGCAGCAGGAGCTGGCCGCTGCGGAGGCGGGTGATATTCCGGTGTTGTCTAACGTAGAGGCGATTGAAGGTATTCGTGAAATCTTTTCCTTGGCGACCGGGTTGAGTGCTGATTTTCGTCGGGTGGAAGATTCCTGGCGGGAGGCAGATCGGTTGTTGCGCCAGTCTATTATGGCTGAGGGGACCCATCGCGGCGTTGTGGTGGATCGGTTGCTGGATGGTCAGGCGGCCTTGTTAAATACTCCAGAAGGTCGGGTATTTGATGGCTTTATTCAGCAATTGCGACAAACCATTGAGCTGGAGAATATGAATCACCGCATTCGTACCATTCTTGCTCATCCGGCAGCGCCTAAAGCACTGAACCGCAATCAGCTGACAGATCTGAAATGGTTGCGGCTGCGGTTGGCGCAGGAAAGTAAATTGGTGCTGCAGGCGCGCGCGCGCAGTGAACAGGATGTACGCGGTTTTCTGAAAAGTGGCCTGGCGGCCGAGCACCATAAAGTCGGTCAGATACTGACAGAAATTATGAAAGCTGCGCTGGATGTTGATTGGCAACGGCAAAAAGTCCGGCGCGCCGAGTCGCCGTTACCGCCGCTGGGGTTTGCGCTGGCCAATGTGCCGCTGGTGGAGCGGTTACGCTTTAAAAACCTGGAGAACCCGGCAGAACAAACACTGGATTTTACCGCCGCAGAGGCCAATCTGGGTGATCTCGACGAGGAGTTCTGGGCGGCCTTGGACGGGTTGGATCGCGACGTGGTGATTGCTGAAACCCTGGCGGTATTGGCAGCTGCCGGGCGGCCGTTAAGCTTGGTGGAGCTGGCGGAGCAATTACCGCCCACTCACGACCTGGAAACTTTTGCCTTGTGGATTGGAATGGCCCGTGAAGCGGGTATTGATATAACCGGGAACCACACCGAATCACTGGAATTGACAGATGCTGAGCACCGGCGCTGGGCCTTCAGTCTGCCGTTGTTGTCACTGGATGCGGCCGCGTTTGCTGGCATGGACTGGGAATTCTGAATATGACCAGTATCTTTGATGAACCGACGGCGCAGCCACCAGAAAAACCGCCGCACTTGTCTGAAAAATCGTCTGAAAATAATCATGCTGAGGGCAGTATTCCCCAAGTTATCGCTCCTGATGTTGGCGTTGTTGGCGTTGAACGTACCGACCGCCGCTTGCGCGACACCGCTCAGCAGCTATTGAATACCGGTTTGCTGGAGCAAACGCTGAAGCCCAATGTGTATCGGGTAGCGGTGGTGAACCTGGAAGCCATCAACGCCATTCTGGAACCGCTGGATTTACAAGCTCAGGTGGATGACATTCGCGGGTTGGTGTTCCTGAAAGTGGTGGCGGCTGAAAAGACCGAGGAGCAAGACGACTGGTCGCACCCGCTGGTGCGCAAGCAACGGCTGACGCTGGAGCAATCACTGTTGGTGGCGATATTGCGGCAGTATTTTGTTAACTACGAGCAGGATTCCGGTGTGGGTGCGGCGGACGCCGTGGTGGCGATTGATGAACTGGTGCCACAGTTGCAGTTGTATCTGGGCGACAGTGGCAGTGAATCGAAAGAACGCAATCGCATGATCACCTTGTTGGATCAGCTTAAAGGACATGGGCTGGTCACCGCCCCGGACAGCCACGACCGGGTGACTATTCGTCCTGTCATTGCTCATTTGGCCAACCCGGAAAACCTGCAAGCATTGCTGAACGGTCTGCGTGAGCAGGCCGATGGTCAGCCTGATGATTCGGCGCGGGAGGAATAACCGTAATGCCAGCTCAGGAAGAGATGTTCGGGTGCGAGCCCACCTACCGTCTGCAACAACTGGAAATCTTTAATTGGGGTGGTTTTGGCGGCCCGCACAGTGCTGAGATTGATGCCGAAGGTACCGCGATTGTCGGGCCAACCGGTAGTGGTAAAACCACCCTGGTGGATGCCTTGATGACACTGCTGACAGCCAACCCCAAATACAACCTGGCATCGACGGGAGGCCACGAAAGCGACCGTGATTTGGTCTCGTATGTGCGCGGGGTCTCTGGCCCTGGGGATGGCGGTGCAGGCCAGGCGCATATCGCTCGATCCGGCAAAACCGTCACCGGTATTTGTGCCATCTTGTCGAATGGTCAGGACGTGGCTCGCCTGGGCGCGTTGCTATGGTTTGACGACATCAGCTCGACCCCGTCTGATTTGAAAAAACTCTGGTTTTTTACCACCGCAGCTGAACAGACCTTGCAGTACTGGCTGGAAGTGCATCAGGAAGGCGGTATGCGAGCGCTGCGGAAACTGGAAAAAACCACCACAGGGTTGTGGAATTACCCGGCTAAAAAAGGCTATCTGGCCAGAGTTCGGGATTTTTTCGAAGTGCGCGAGAACGCTTTTAACTTGCTGAATCGGGCGGCTGGTCTGAAGCAACTGAACAGTATTGATGATATTTTCCGCGAGCTGGTACTGGACGATTCATCCCAGTTTGAGCGGGCGTTAGAAGTGGCCGACAGCTTCGATGACCTGACGGCCATTCATGAAGAGCTGGAAGTGGCCCGGCGACAGCAACGCTCACTGGAGCCGGTCAAAGCCCACTGGGAAAAATATCAGCTGATTGATGGCCAACTGATGGAGCAACGGCAACTGGCTGATATTTTGCCCATCTGGTTTGGGGAGCAGGCGTATCAGCTCTGGAAAGCGGAGTGTGTTCGCCTGGTGACGGAGGTTCAAAGCGCCGAGGCAGGCTGTGTCGATGCGGAAGAAAGTGTCCAGGCGCAACAGCGCAGCTGCGATGCCCTGCGTGAGCAGTACTTGCAGTTGGGTGGCCATAATATTCGTAATCTGGAAGAACTGATTCACGAGAAACAGAACAATCTGGATCGTTGTGACCAGAACGCCCGCCACTATCAACGTATGAGTCGTAATCTGGGGCTGGACGATAGTCTGAGCCGTGCCGCGTTAACGGATAACCAGCGCGTGATAGCCGAGGGTCTCGAAGTGCTTGGCCACACGCTTGAGCAGGCTAATGAAGCCAGCTTTCAGCTGGGTGCCGCCGCCCAGGCAATTCGCTCGAATATTCGGCAACTGGAGGCTGAAATAACCGCGATCCAGCAGCGGCCCGGTTCTAATATCCCGGCCAAATTCCATACTTTCAGGGCGCTATTGGCCGATGAACTGGGTCTGCAAGAGGATGAATTGCCTTTTGTGGCTGAGCTGGTGCAGATAAAAGAGCAAGAACGGGATTGGCGTGGCGCTATCGAACGGGCGATTGGCAGTCACCGCTTGCGTATTCTGGTGCTACCGGAACAGGTCGCAGCGGCGCTGCGCTGGGTCAATCAGCGTAATAACCAGCTGCATGTACGTATCCTTGAAGTTAAGCAGCCTAGCCAAACTGCACGTTTTATGGACGATGGTTTTACCCAAAAACTGGATTACAAACCGCATCCTTATCGGGAAGCTGTCAAACACCTGTTAGCTGGGTTGGATCTGCACTGCGTCAACAGCCCGGACGATTTGCGACATACCGAACATGCCATCACCAAACAAGGGTTAACCTCTGGCAAGGCTCGGTTTTTCGACAAACAGGATCAAAAGCGGCTGGATCAGGACTGGCAAACGGGCTTCGACAATCAGGATCGTTTGAACAGTGTCCAGCAGCAACGTCAGCAAGCTCAGGTCACCTTGAAACAACAGGCTGCAGACGTTGAACGGGCAAAAGCGACGGTAGCTGAGTTGACGCACCGACAGATGTTGTCGCAGCAGCTGCTGGATATCCAGTTCGATCTGATGAATACCGAACAGGCGCAGCGCGAACTGTCTCATGTGCAAGAACAGTTGGTACGACTAACAGCCCCCGATTCCGACGTTACGGCGGCCAAAACAGCGTATGAGCTAGCCAACCAGCAGCTGAAACAACTGGATGATGAACGGATTCTGCGGAACCGCCAGAGCGAAGGTTGGCAACAACAACTGAAGAACGCTGAAACGCAAAAATCCCGAGTCTGGCGTCGGGCCGAAGCCGGATTGCTGGAATCCCAGCGTCAGTTAGCCGCTAGCCCTGTCTCTTATACACATCTCCGAGCCCACGAGACAGGCAGAAATCTCG
>OJIO01000789.1_pt1 | contig 17478 bp, 7 predicted proteins | sample 1595621 | NCBI WGS metagenome assembly OJIO01 (sample SAMN05416776, study PRJEB24817) | seawater metagenome | isolation source: Sea water | place: Canada:Atlantic | collected 2013-07
TGTCTCGTGGGCTCGGAGATGTGTATAAGAGACAGCCCCAACCCCCTGCACCACGAAGCAACCAGACCCTCGCAACGGCCACGATGTTCGGGCCAGGCACCGCACCCACCGGTACCTGGATGGAGACAGTCGGCCCCGGAACCCATCCAAAAGGAGTGATATCAACGGGTCAACTCGACGTCCTTCGGCCTGGCGGCGTGCTCAAGGGCCGACGCCTCTACGAACTCGAGGAGAAGGTCGGTCAGGGCGGAATGGGGCAGGTCTGGCGGGCAAGGACGACGGACAACCTGGGCCCTCAGAGGCTGGTTGCCATCAAGACTGTCAAGGCGCCCACGCCAGCTCATGTTGCGGCCCTGCTCCGCGAAGTCGTGCTGCTGCGGGAGCTCAAGCGAGCGGACTACTTCCCGACTGTCCACGAAGACATCCGCGCCAACGGGCAAGTCTTCCTCGTGATGGACTGGGTGGAGGGGCGCAACCTGCAACAGCTGGTCGTAGACGATGGCGTCACTGCGATGGACCGTACGCTCTTTCTACTGCTCTTGCGGCAGATCTCAGACCGTCTGGCCTACCTCCACTCTTGGCAGCCGCGTCCCATTGTGTTCCGCGATCTCAAGCCCAGCAACGTGATGCTGGCCCGTGGAACACGGCGTGTCCGCCTGGTGGATTTCGGGATCAGTCACCTTGCAAGCGCCGCCGATCAAAAGCAGCTCCGCGCGGGAACCCGCGGCTACATGGGGCCTGAGGCCGAAGTCGGCCAAGCCTCTGAAGCATCCGACATTTTTGCACTGGGCCGCACGGCACTCTTTCTCCTCTTTGGGCATCAACAATTCGCAAAGATCAACGCCCGTTCCAGGCCACCAGCAGGGGATACACGAGGGTTGGGAAACCAAGTCGTAAGAGCGGCACTGCGGCTCTGTGACTCCAACCCCAACGTCCGCCCTGCTAGCGCCCTGGACGCTTTCGCAAGCCTTGAGAAGGCTGCCACTGGCTCAGACACAGGGGGAGCTTCCAGTGGACTCGACGATCTCTGGGGCGCCCCCTGCCGCGCCTGCGGGCGGTCTGTCATCGCAGAGCGTGTGTACTGCTCTTGGTGCGGTGCCGACCAAGACGCCCAACGCGCAAAGCGCCGCTCCTCTGATCTGGCCGACATCCAGAAACGCCCAAACCTCTTCGGGACCGCCCCTGCAGCGCCATCCTCTCGCCTAATGCAGGCTTGGCATGATCTGGCGCGCATCCGCTCCTCCGCCGATCTCGGCACCCTTCAGTGCCTGCCCTACATCGACGTTCAGCCCTACGACTACCAGCGCGCTGCTGCCACAAGAGTCCTGAGCCGGATGAACGGCCGAGCCATGATCGCAGACGACGTCGGACTGGGCAAGACCATCGAAGGCGGCCTGGTCATCAAAGAGTATTTGCACCGCGGCCTGGCCCGAAAGGTGCTGATCGTCTGTCCCCCAGGGCTCTTGCTCAAGCAGCTGCAGCAAGAGATGGAAGAGAAGTTCAGGCTGCGGTTCCTGGAGTACAAGAGCAACGGCGATAAGAACCCAGGCGACAACCTGGTAGGCCCGCAGGGCTTGGCCAAGGCCGACTTGGTCATCGTCTCCTTCTCCATGCTGAGGGGAAAAAGGCATGGCCCAAGGTTCAAGCAGATTCAGTGGGACATGCTCCTTGTGGACGAGTGCCATCACCTAAAGAGCCGCAAGACCCAAACCTACAAGGCCATTCGCAGTTTGGTCACCCGCTATGTGCTGTTCATGTCTGCGACACCCTTCTCGGGCAAGGAAGAGGAGCTCTGGACGGTCTACTCGGCCATCCGGCCTGGCTACCTGGGCGCCACGAAGGAGGACTTCTTCAACCGGGGCTTTTACGCAGGAAAGCCGACCCCGGAGCTTCGCCAGCGAATCCGCGACATGACCATTCGTCGGCGTCGGCAAGACCTCTTGGTCCGCTTCCCCAAGCGACAGCCCGTCATGGTTTCTGCAGAGCCGGACGCCTCATACGTGCGGGCCAAGAAGATCGTTGCCAGCGCCACAGCCAACACAACGACATTTGCCCGCCTGATCCATCTCCAGCAGCTCGCGAGCTCCTACGAGAGCTTGGTTGAGTCAAAGCTAGCATGGTCCTTTGGCCAGCAGGATCGCCAATGGCTGCGTGCTCTTCAGGACGAAGAACACCCCAAAGTGCGAACGCTCCTGGAGCGGGTGGTTCCACGGATCCCCAAGGACGAGAAGGTCGTCGTATTCGCCCGCTTCCGGGCCTCGCAGAATGCCTTGGCCCGTCTGCTCGCCCCGCACGGGGGAAGCCTGGCCCTAATCCAGGCCAACACCGGCAAGAAGAAGCAGCAGATGCTGTCCCGCTTCCGCGACGGGCCAGAGCGCTTCCTGATCTGCGGAGAAGGGGCCGGAGAGGGGCTAAACCTCCAATTTGCCAGCGTCATGGTCAACATGGACCTGCCGTGGAACCCCATGCGTTTGGAACAGCGCATCGGCCGTATTCAGCGGCTCGGCCAACGCCGCAAGCGTGTGACTGTCGTGACCATCGTCGTCAAGAACAGCGTGGAAGAGCGCGTCTACCAGGTCCTGAGCGACAAGCTCCGTATGTTCTCCCACGTCATTGGTGAGACCGAACAGGTCCTGGGGCGGCTCTTCGACAAAGACAACAGCCAGAGCTTCGAGCGCTGGCTGGCGGAAGTGTTGACCCAAGACCTCGACGCGGATGTGGGCCTAATGAATGCGAAAAACCGAGAAATCGAGAAAGCAACCCGCGCCGTAGACCGGGACTTAGAGGAGGGCGGAAGACCATTCGATCGGCTCTTTGGCGACGCCGACCTCCTGGCCGCTGGGGACGCCCCCATGCCGGACGAAGAACACATCGACCTCTCCTTCCTGGAAGACGATGATTGAACTCCGCGAAGTCGTTGAGCGCGCCCTCGAGTCACTCGGAGCCCCGCTCCGTTGGGAGTCCGACAACCTGCTCCGGGTTGAAATTCCTCCAGCGCACCGGCACCACTTCGACAACCGAAAGACCCTTCGGCTCGCCTTCGAGCACCTGCTCTGGGAGCAGGGGCGCGATCTTGAGCTGGTGGCCCCCGGAAGCAGCGTGCTTCGTTCCCTGGAGGACGCCCTGCGGGAGCTGGGCGCAGGAACCGGAGTCGTGTACAGCGGAGCCTTCTCCCAGGGCACCGAGCTGGGGGAGGAGTGGGAAAAGAGGATGACCGTCGTGCTAGCCAAGCTCGAGCGCACGGACGCCACCCCGCGCCAGAACGCTCTGATTCGTTTCGTCTACGAGGTCAAACTGGCCGGCCCCCCGCCCACAACCGAACTTGTCCCAATCTTCTGGGACCCGAAACGTGGCGACATTCTGGACGAGACAAGAGCCGCCGAACTCAGCCGAGCCCAGTGGTACGAGCAGGCCGAAGTCGCCAGCTTGATTGGCAAGCCTGCAGTCTGGCCCAAAGCCGAGAAGCTCAAAACGGGTGAGAACCGCGCAGAAAGGGCTCTGCAACGGAAGCTCGCCGGTCTAATGCACACCGCCTCCGCCGGGAGGCGTGAAAGCATCACCTCTGAGAAGCTGCGCCTCGAACGGGAGTTTCTGGCACGCCATCAGGAGGTTTCCAGCCCAGAGGAGCGCCAAGACCTGGCCGAGGAGCACACGCGCCGGATCGACGTGCTCAAGGAGATGGACTCCTCCAAAGCCGAGTGCTCTCTGCTCTCCCGTACGCTCCTTGTGCAAGGGGAGCTCGCGCTGGCCTTGCGCTATGTACACGACCGAACAGGCGCTCAGCTCACCCTTCGGCCCAAGCTACGGGCCGGCAAGCTCCTCTATGACCAGTGCGAGCACTGCCAAGAGCCGCGCTACGACTACCTGATCCGCGCCCCCAAGGGAGGCGTCCCTGCGCTGGTCTGCACCACCTGCGGACTGAACTGTCAGAGCAGCGAATGCGGAAGCGTGCTCTTGCACCAGACCAAGCCGGTGTGCAGGTACTGTGACGCCCCACGCTTCTGCAAAGAGCACACAGAAATCTGTGCGGTTTGCAAAAGGTCCTGTTGTGCAGACCACGGTCAGCAACCAGAGTGTTGCGCGCGCGTCGTCTGCCAGCAGCACCTTGTCATTGAGCACGGCACGGCACGGAAATTGTGCGTCGAGCACGCAGGCCAGTGCTCCGTGGACAAGAGATGGAGGGCGCGCAGCGCCCTGTTGACCTGTCCCGTGACCTGGAAGCTCCTCGCTCCGGAACATGCCGTCTCCGTGCCTGGAGACACACGAGCGCTGCACCCCGAAGCCGTGCTCATCTCCCCAAGCTCCGGAAAGAGGGTCGCACAGGACAGAGCAGTCCCTTGTTCGGCGGACCAAGCCCTCCATCATCCCCAAGACATGGCAGAGTGCGCCGCAACGAAGGAGCTCTTTTGTTCGCTTCACTTGGTCGAAGTAGGCGAACCATGGCGGATGAAGGTGGCCATTGGTCGCGCCCGAAAGCACTCGCGCACGGGGGTCATGATGGACGAGTCCGTTGCAAAGACCTGCAGCGTCAGCGGGGCCGTTCTGCTCGCCACAGAGATACAGAAATGTCCTGTCACCAAGCTCTTGTTCGATCCCGTTTTGGGTATTGAGCTCTCAGGCCGGCTGCTCCATCCCGACGGCGTGGTGCTCTGCTCCGTCTCTGGCAAGCACATCGCGCGAGACTTGGCGAAAAGGGACGATTTCAACGGTGGTGGCTACCTTCATCCAAGCGCCGCGACCCGCTGCGAATTCAGCAACAAGACCACAGCCTTGTCCAAGACGCACATCGTTTCTTGCTGCAATCGCCGAGTAGCAGAGAGCCTGACCGTAGCCTCCGCAGTGTCCGGAAAGTTGGTCTGCCCGCAGCACCGAAAGCGCTGCCAAGACCATGATGCCTGGGTGCTCCCAGACGAGGCCATCACGTGCGAGGTCACTGGGCGCGACTCATGTCTTGAGCACACCAGACAAGCCGCTTGCGGCCGCCGGATGGTCTTGGAGCGTGCGCCCTTCCAGCTGGAGCACGGCAAGTGGGGCTGCACGGACCACTTCGCGCAGTGTGCCTTTAGAGGCCACCCAGCAAAGGTGTCCGACCTGAAGAACTGTGCCACATCGGGCAAGCCTGTGTGCTCGACACACGGCGCGGAGTGCACATGCCACAGCAGGCGGCATGAGAGGTCGCTTCTCCGGGAGATTCCCTACTATCCTCGTGGTCGGTACTGCGAAGCCGGCATTCTGAACTGCCCAAACTGTGGCATTAAGGGGCCAAGAAGCGGCGGAAGAGTATGCCAGTACTGCGCGAACAAACAACCCTTAGGTCAGTCTTCAACGCAGATTCAGGGACTCTACAAACGCCGTGTAGCCCCGGTCTTACCTTGGTTCACCGTGAGTACAAGCATATCCGTAAGCGGAACCACATCAGTCGCGCTGTTCACGGTAGACACCATGCTCTCCGGCTCCAAACGCTACCGTGCTCATGCTGACGGTGCCGTCTACGAATTCATATCTGGGTTCTGGAGGCTCCTGTGACCACCTCAGAGCACCGCTTCCTCGCCGAGACCACAAACGACCTCGAAGACAGACTCTCCCGCTACGAGAGAATCCGCTCCAGCTTTGCACTGCCCTTCGTCCAAGTGACCCGATCCCAAGCTACGACCGAACTACTCTTTCAAGACTATCCCTCGGCAGTGAACCTCCAAAGCGTGGGCCTTCCAACCCTTCACGACGCTCTGCGATTCTTCGTGCAGGTGGAGCGGGAATGGGGTGTCTCCCTGCTGCATCATGTCGCGCCCCAAGAGCTCGCCCGGGACAAGCGGCGCAGCAACTGGGCGCTCGGCCCCTGCTTCTTCCGTCAGGAGCCCCCGGACAACGGCATTCGGCAAACACTCCTTGGCCGGCTTCAGCTCGATCTTCCAGCAGCCGACTCCTTCATGGACATCGCGATGGGGCTCGCGGCTGCTCGGCCCGCTGACTTTGCCAGGCTCGGTCTGGGGCTAGATGAAGAGGACCGCATTCGTTGGTTCCTGCAAAAGGCCAAGGAGCACCAAGCAGCCCGGGACTGGAGCATTGGGCTCAACTTTGCTCTGGATGCATGGCGGCTCCGTGTCGGGGACCTGACCACCGGCGCGCTCTGTTTGGACCTTGCAAGCCGTTGCCCAGACCGCGCGGATGCCGAGCCCATCGCATCCCTTTTGGCCGCTCGCCCAAGCGTCCCTCCAGTCCTCGCTCGCTCCCTCTCCAAGTACCAACGCAGGCGAGACGCTCCCGGTATTGCCCTTCAATTTGCCCAGGTGGCCACCGCGGACGGCAGTCAGGCAAGCTGGAAGGAGCTTGTCCGTGCTGGAGATGCTGCAGGGGACCAGACAGTCGTGATTCAGGGGCTCGCAGCCTTGGGCGGGCTGGGCAACGAAGGGGCCATGAACACTCTGAATGGGCTCGTTCAGAGAGGGACCTTTGCACACGCCCAATGGGAGTCCCTGCTCTTCGGCTGGCCAAGACCTGTCACAGACAACATCTTCCTCTGGCGACTCGAGGCCAACACCCGCCTAGAAAAGCTCGAAGAAGTGCTCCTGGCCGTTGCCGACGCGCCCCCACGGCGACTGCTCATCTTGAAGGAGAAGCACATTCAAGCTGTCCTGGAGGCATCCAGCCGACTGGGCCGCGGATACCTCCAGCGTACGCTTGGTGCGCTCAGAGAGTCTGCCCACCGCAGCGACGCCACCCCCGCGCTGGTCCAGGGCTTCGCTGCGCTCTGCCTGCATCAACACCACTTCTCAGAGGTGCTCTCGCTCGACGAGCGGCACCCCGGCGTCCTGAATCCGCGGGTCGTGATGCAGGCCTATGGCGGCCAGCAGCAGTGGACGGAAATGCTGGAGCTGGCCACCGCGCATCGGGACCCTTGTTGCCAGCTCGAAGCCTCCGTGAGGTTGTCTTTCCAGCAAGGAACCAAGCCCGAACGCCGCTGGCTCCGTGGACTGCTCCAGAGCGGGGACGAGGTCGCCGACAAGGCCCACCAGCTCCTCGCCGTGTTGGGCGCCACGGGCGGAGACCAGCCGGTTGTGCGCCAGCTCAGATCCGTGTTGGAATCTACCTATGGAGACCCATGAAGCGTCCATTCTTTGTTGGCTACGAGACCAGCCGCGGCTTTGACGAGCGCTGGGTGCGAGGCTCGCGCTTCGAGCTCGAGGGCGACGATCTGAACCGCCATGCTTTCGTCTGCGGAGCCACCGGAGCCGGCAAGACGGTCTTTGCCAAAGCACTGGTCGAAGAGGCACTGTTGTCCGGCGTCCCGGTGGTCGCCATCGACGTCAAGGGGGACCTGGTCAGCATGGCTCTGGCCCGAGGCCTACTGCGCGACCAGGACTTCCAGACACTATTCGGAGAGGACGGCCCCGCCGTACGCAAGAACTTCGACGACGGCATCAGTGGCCAACGGGCAGCACAGGTACAGATGGACAGCTTCGCCAAGAACGTAGACGTGCGCGTCTACAGCCCCAGAGGAGTCTACGGAGAACAGCTCGCCCTTGCCGCTCTGCCCAGCTTCGATGGTCCCGTACAGGACCCCGCGGACGCGCCCGACCGGCGCACATTGATTCAGTCTTTGGTGCGTGGGCTTGGGGTTCGCATGTACGGAGAGCGAGCAGCCAAATCCCAAGCGGCAGAACTTGGTCTCTTAGAGGAGCTGGTTGGCTGGTGTGCTGATCAAGGTAGGGACCTGAGTGGAGAGGAGGGCATTCAGTACATCGTGAAGCTACTTGCCGACCCTCCTTTCGCTTCCGTGGCTGGGATGCCGATGGAGGAGTACCTTCCAGAGAGGCGACGCACAACCCTGCGCCGGAAGCTGGCGTCCTTGGTCGTTGGTGCCGAGCGAGACGCATTCCGTGGCACCCCTCTGTCCATCGAAACGCTCATCACGCCAAACGCGACAGGCAAGACCCCGCTGTCCATCATCTACTTGGGCCACCTCTCCGACTTCCAGCTCCAAGCCTTTATCGTCGCCCAAGTCTGCAGCGAGCTCTACCGCTGGATGCGCGCCACGGGAGGCGCCAAGGGACTACGCACACTCTTCTTCATGGACGAGATCGGTGGGGGAGACGGACGCAGCGCCTTCTTCCCATCCTTCCCATACAATCCCCCGTCCAAAGAGCCCCTGAACCTGCTCGTAAAGCAAGGGCGCTCCGCTGGCCTGGGCGTGTTGCTGGCCACCCAGAACCCCATGTCGGTTGACGTGCGGGCACTCGGAAACATCGGAACCATGGTGGCGGGTCAGCTCACGCAAAAGAACGACCAAAACCGAGTCCAGTCAATATTCGAAGACCGTGGCGCCAAGCGCTTCACCGGCGATCTGGCCCAAGCCCCCACCGGCACCTTTCTTGTGACCGGACCCTCCATGCGCTCGCCGATGTGGGTGCAAGAGCGGTGGCTCTCGTCCATTCACCGGCAGCTGGCCCCAGACCAAGTGCGGCAACTGTGGCGCTGGCTCAAGTCCCAGCCCCAGACCGCGCAGGTTTCACCGCCACCGCCTGCCGAACGCTCCCCAGCACCACCACCGCCAGTCGAACCCAACCCAGCAGAACGCCCGCCCCCGCACCACCCGGAGCCGGAGTTCAGCGATGCATCCACCAACGACACCTCCGAGACCCAGGACACCGGATTCACCGCCGATGGAACCGAGCAGACAGCCTACTTGGATGTAGTCTCTTGGACGCTGAGCGTCGACGGCCAGGAGCACACCCTGACTGAAGGGACAGGGCTGATCTTTGGTCGTAGTCGTAGCTGTGATGTGGTCGTGAGCGACACCTTCGTCTCCAGCAAACACCTCAAGCTGGAGCTCCAGGACGGTGCAGTGGTCGTCACACCCCTCAAGCCAAAGAACCCGCCCAAGGTCCAGGGCCAAAGGCTGGAGGGCCCGACCCGCTTCGAGCTCATAGACGCCCCGGTCTCCCTGCTCTGCGGCAAAACCCAACTAGACCTCCGAGCAGACCTGCTGGGCTAAACCTACGCCCCTCCAAAAGCCACGCTGCCCCCCGCGGTACCCTCCTCGCCAAACCGAATCCCGAGCCAACCCCAATGCCCATCACCCCAAACTCCACCCTCGACCACATCCTCTCCATCCAGCTCAACATCGCCTGGGCCGGCGAGTCCGACGGTGACCCCGAACGCCTGAACTGGTGGCGCTGCGATCTCTCCGCCCCAGCATCCGGCGGGGACTTTCTCGCACGCCTACTCCCACAGACCTGGACCTGGGCAGCGCTCATCGCCATCCGAAAGGCCGCGGCCGCTGTGGATGCCGAGCGCAGAGGCACCCTGGCCAACGCCGACCACTACTACTCCATCTTCGACTTGGGACCCGCACTCAACGAGCGCCTGGACGAGCGCCTGGACGAGCTGCGCACCGCCAACCTGCCGCCCCACCAAGCCCTGCCAGAGCTGCTCTTCAAGCTCCACACCGGGCCAGGATGCGACGAAGACTCGGCCTTTGACGCCCAGGACTTCGCAGACTGGCTCAGCGGCATGGGCAGCGCCAGCCACAAGGCCTCTCCCGCTGGGCGCCTGCTGGTCGGCGACACCCCACCCAAAGCCATCCTCATCGAGCGCCTCTCGGCCATGCTGCTCCAAGACGGCGGAGGCTTCGCAAAACGCTGGCCCTTCCCACACGCCCACGCCCACGCATGAGCCAACAGACGCAGGGGAACAAGGGGATGGAAGAGAACACCCAGGTGCACACCGGCCTGCTGCGCTTCACCTTGGGCGTAGAGGAGTCCAGGGCCTACTGGGCCCAGGTCGAGCCCGGGGTCGCCACCACAACCGTCCAGGTCTTCGAGCAGTCCTGGTTCCCCCACAAGAGCCAGGCCCGGGTCGACTTCATCCTGCGCGCCTTTCGCATGCGCTACCAGGCCTATCCAGCCGCACTGGAAGCGCTTCATGCATGGCCCAACATGGACCTTTACAGCGCCACCATCATCGCCCACTGGCACACCCAGCTCGCCGACCCCCTCTACCGGAGCTTCAGCGCCTGGATTGCCAAGCGCCGGCTGATCGGACCGGGCACCATCCGAAAGGCCGAGGTGCTGCGCTGGCTGGAGAGTGAGTACCCCGAGCGCTGGGCCGCCACGACCATGGGCACCTGGGCAACCAAGCTGCTCGCTGCAGCGGCCGAAGTCGGTCTGGTCTCCTCCCGGCGGGATCCCCGACCTCTGGCCTGCCCGCGGGTCAACGACCAAGCCTTGACCTACATCCTCTACCTGCTCCGGGAGCTTCGCTTCCAAGGCAGCATGGTCGACAACCCCTACCTGAGCAGCGTCGGCCTGGACGGCGGGGTCTTGGCGGACCGCATCGGCCAACTGCCCGACATCTCCCTGAACCGCATGGGGGATCTGGTAGAACTGACCTTCAAAGCGCCCAGTCTTGTGGAATGGGTCGGGGGGAGCCAATGAGCATGCTGCACCAAGACCAACTGGATCTGGCCTTCTCCGCCCTCCAGGCCGACTTGGTCCGCGACGACGGGCCCCAAATCAGCACCATGCGGAACTACCGTTTCGCCATCGTGCCCTACAGCCCCAAAGAGGAGTACGCCCTGCGCCAGAAGGTGCACGCCCTCTCCAAGCAGCTCAGCGACAACGGCTGGGTGGTGACCACCATCGACCTGCAGCACCTCTTGCTGGAGCGCCTCAAGGGCATGGGCGAGAACCTGCCCAAGATCATCGAAAGGGAACGGCGCCTCTTCGACCGAAACAAGCGGGACCGGGCCCTGGCCACCGTACGGGACAAGATCGCGCCCCACATCGAGGGCCCAGATGGTTTGGCCGCCGACGTAAGCAAAGTGATCACCGACTTTGCCCGAGCCAATCCCGACAAAAAGGACCACACCGTGGTCTTCATCGGCCGCGCAGGCGCCCTCTACCCCTTCTTCCGAGTCTCAGCCCTGCTCAAGCACATCGCTGGACGCACGGACAACGTCCCCGTGGTGCTGCTCTACCCGGGCACCCGCGAAGAAGGCAACGCACTGAAGTTCATGGGCGAGCTGCCCGCGGACACCGACTACCGACCCCGCATCTACCCCTGATGGCCCCCACCATGAAGCTCTCCGCACTCTTCCTGAACGACGTGACCCGCGATATCTCGCCGGTCGTCTACTTCCATGACCAGGCCCCAGAGAAGCTCAAAGCCGAGGTTGGCGAGTACATCATCACGGGCGGATACCCAGACGACGACCCCCGTCAAAAGCGGGTGCCTCATGGCATTCACGAGGCCTACGTGCGCCTGCTGCGGGAGATCACCCGACGCCTCAAGACCCAACAGGGCGTGGACCTTCCAGCATCCTGGATTTCGGGCTTTTACGGCTCCGGCAAATCCAGCTTCGCCAAGCTGCTCGGTCTCTCCCTGGACAACCGCACCCTGCCGAACGGCAGCCCCCTGGACCAAGCCTGGATCAACCGCGACACCTCGCCCCTGTCCAAGGAGCTTGAGCAGGCATGGCAAGACCTAAAGGCCAACGCCGACCCCATCGCCGTAGTCTTTGACATTGGCGGCGAAGCCAGGGACAACGAGCACATCCACGCAGCGACTCTGCGGCAGGTTCAGCGGCGCTTGGGCTACAGCAAAGACAGGACCGTGGCCGACTACGAGCTCAAGCTGGAGCGAGACGGCAAGATGCAGGACTTCCTGGTCAAGGCCGAAGAAGTCCACGGCGAGCCCTGGGACCAAATCAAGAACCAAGGCATGGCAGACGACAAGTTCTCCCTGGTCATGCACCACCTCTTCCCCGAGATGTTCGAGGATCCCCAGGCTTGGGTCGACTCCCGCTCCGGCACGGCCGACTCCGGCATCTCCTCCTCCGAGGCCGTCCGGGCTCTGGGGGACATGCTCGACCGCCACGCCCCCGGCAAGACCCTCTTCGTCGTGGTGGACGAGGTCTCCCAGTACATCCACAAGAGCGACGCCCGCATGCTGGCGCTCCAGTCCTTTGTCTCCGGTCTGGGACAGCGCCTACACGGCAAGGTCTGGCTGATGGTCACCGGCCAAGAAAAGCTGGACGCCCAGAACAACGAGACCGTCATCGGCAAGATGAAGGACCGCTTCCCAGAGAGCCTGCGGGTCCACCTGGGAACCATCAACATCCGTGACGTGGTCCACAAGCGCCTCCTACAGAAAAAGCCCGAACACAACGACTTTTTGCGTGCAGCATTCCAGGAGCACCGCACCAAGCTCAAGCTGCACGCCTTTGGCTGCGAGCACATCAGCGAGGAGGACTTTGTAGAGGTCTACCCCATGCTGCCCGGGCACATCGACCTGCTGCTCCAGATCACCAGCGCCTTGCGCAGCCAAGTCAGCCGTGCCCAGGGAGACAACCACGCCATCCGCGGTCTGCTGCAGCTCTTGGGGGAGCTCTTCCGTGCCCACGACCTGGCCGATGCACCCGTCGGCAGGCTCATCACCCTGGACGACATCTACGAGATCCAAGGCAGCTCCCTAAGCGGCGCCTCCCAAGCCACCATGGCCCGCATTCTGTCCTGGACCGCCGACAACCAGGCCCCCCTCGCACTGCGCGTCGCAAAGGCCGTCGCCCTGCTCCAGGTCGTACAAGACCAGCGGCCCACCACCGAACAGCTCGTCGCCCGCTGTCTCTACGACACGCTGGACCGCGGCGACAACACCAAGGCCATCCGGGACGCCCTGGAGCAGCTCCGCACCGCCTCCCTGCTCTCCTACTCTGAGAAGCGCGGCTACAAGCTCCAGTCCGGCGCAGGCCAAGAGTGGGACACCGAGCGCGACCGCCACGGGGTCACCCTGGACCAGATCAGCAGCCTGGTCAAAGACAAGCTGCAGCACTCTGTCGCGCCCAACACAAACCCCCGTCTCAAGGGCGTGCCCTTCCGCATCCAGAGCTGGCTCAGCGACGGCCGGCAGATCAAAGACGAGGTCTTCCGCGCCTACCGAAACGAGCCCACCTTCAACCTGGACCTGCAGCTCGTGGGAGCCAGTGGCGGGGACAAGGCCGCTTGGATCCGCCGCAGCGCCGAGGAGCGCCTCCGAAACCGCCTGGTGTGGGTCGTGGGCCCAACCGGACAGGTCCACGAGACCGGCCGCGCCCTGGCGCGCTCCACCTACATGATCAACCGCTACCAGCCCCAACAGGCCAGCCTGTCCCCGGACCGCCGCGCTCTGCTCCTCCAAGAGCAATCCAAGCAGCAGGACCTAGACGCCCTGCTCGGCCGCCAGGTAGAGGACGCCTTCTTCCAAGGCAGCATGTACTTCCGGGGCCGGCAAATCCAGCCCACCGGCATCGGCGCCAGCTTCGCCACCGCCTTGATGAAAGCCAGCACCGATTTTCTGCCGGCGCTCTATCCCCACTTTGAGTCCATCAAGATCACCAAGTCCGACATGACCCAGCTCCTCAACAAGGACCTCTCCGGTGTCAGTCCCAAGTTCCTCACCGGCCAGCTGGGCATTCTCAGCCTAGACGAGGGCAACTATCTAGCCAGCTGCGACGGCCCCGTGCCCTCCCGCGTCTTGCAGAACATCGAAGAGAGCGGCGGGACCGCCGGAAGCGCTCTGTTCGCCCACTTCGCCGAGCCTCCCTACGGCTTTGCCCCAGTGCTCATCCGCGCCTGCTTGACCGGCCTGCTCCGCGGCGGCAAGATCCGCATCCGTCCCGACAGCGGTCAGCTTATCACCAGCCTGAACGACCCCGGGGTCAAGGACCTCTTCGACGGAGACCGCGCCCTGCGGCGGGCAGACCTGCTCAAGAACAGCGGCGTGGGCCTGGGCCGCAAGCAGCGCGTGGCCATCTGTCGCTTCTTCAAGGACCGCCTGAACTTAGACGTGGACCGAGACAACGACGCCATCGCAGACGCCGTCTTTCAAGAGTTCCCCCGCCAAAGCGGCCGCCTGCGACAGCTCCTCACCAAGCTCAACCGCTTGCCCGGCCACGTCACCCCGCCGCCCGCCATCGACAAGCTGGGCCGCGCCTTGGAAGTCACCCAGAGCTCCCGCCAAATCGAGCCCACCGTCATCGCAGTAGACGACAACCTGGACGCCCTCAACGACGGCATCGAGCAGCTCGGCATTTGGCTGAGCACCCTGAACGACCAAGCCCTGGACATGATCCAGCGCCTGAGCAACCTCTCCGAGTACCACATCCCCCAGCTCGAGCTGGCCGGCAAGCTCACCGGCGACGCTCTGACGGCCTCTGAGCGCATCCAGACCCAGCTCAAGTCCCCACGCTCCTGGGACGGCGCCACCAGCTTGGAGGGCGAGCTGAAGACCCTCACCGCCGCCTACCTGGCCGAGCGCGAGCGCCTGTGTACCGAACAGGTCACCGCCGAGGAGCGCGTCCGGGAAAAAATCCGGGCCAAAAAGGGCTTTGACGACCTGGATCCCAGGGACCGCCATACGGTGGTCACTCCCCTGAGCCGCCCCAGCCAAGCCATGGACCGGCATGCCACCCAGCCCACCCTGCTGGCCATGCGAGACCAAGCCCGCATTGCGCTGCAAGAGGCCACAGCGGAGTCCTGGGAGCTGCTGGACGGCTTCCTGAACCCCGGCGTGGAGACCGTGCGCGTGCCCCTCAAGCTCAGCAACCACGACGTGAGCTCTCTACAGGAGCTGGACGAGCTGCTCGACGACTTGCGCAGCCGCGTGGCCCTGGAGCTCAAGGCCGGCCGAAAGGTGCGCCTGAAATGAGCGGCGCCAGCGCGGGCATGACCCCCGAGAGCAAGTCGGCCCTGTCCCAGACCATCCGAGAGCTGCGGGAGTACCTGCTGCAAGCCCTGGAGCAGTCCCTGGTCGGCACCTACCGCCTGGAGCTCAGCACCCAGCAGGCGCACCTCGACGCACGCAGCAAGGCCCGAAGGGAGCGCCTGGAGTCCTGGCTCAAGACGCGCACCCACCACCTACCGGAACCCAAGCAGCCGGCAGCCCGCGCTCTGGCCCAAGCCGAGGTCATCCAACAGGCCGCCAGCACCTGGCTCAACCGCCTAATCATGCTGCGCATCATCGAGGCCAGCAGCAAGCGCATCCAAGTGCTCACCGGCGGCTGGAGCAGCAAGGGCTACCGCGACTTTCGCGAGCTGGCCCCGGCACTCTGCAACGACGCCAGCCAGGGCTACCAGAGCCTATTGGAGCTGGTCTTTGGCGAGCTCTCCCAAGAGCTGCCCGGTCTCTTTGGCCCCGTGGGACTCACCGCCCTGGTCCCCATGCCCCCTGAGACCCTGCGGCACATGGTGGAGCTGCTGGACGAGCCGGTGCTGGAGAGCTGCTGGAGCGACGATCTCACCCTGGGCTGGGTCTACCAGTATTGGAACGACCCGGCGCGAGAAGCCCTGGACGCCAAGCTCAACGCTGGCGGCAAGGTGGAGTCCCACGAGATCGCCAGCAAGACCCAGATGTTCACCGAGCGCTACATGGTGGACTGGCTGCTCCAGAACAGCCTGGGCCCGATGTGGTTGGCGATGTGTGAGAAGCAAGGCTGGGCCCCTTGGGCGGAGTCCCAGGGCACTCTGGCAGCCTTAGAGCAGCGCAGAGTGGACTGGCGTTCCAAGCGCGAGGCCAAACTGGTGGAGCTCACCGAGCTCATGCCACTGCACACAGATGCCGAGTGCCGCTGGGCCTACTACGTGCCCCAGCCCATTCCAACGGACGCCGTGGCCCAGGCCCCGGAGAGTGTGCGCGGTCTGAAGATCCTGGATCCCGCTGTGGGCTCGGGTCACTTTTTGGTGGTGGCCTTCGATCTGCTGGTCGCGCTCTACGCCGAAGAAGCCGCGCACCGCGGCGAGACCGGCCAAGCACGCTGGTCTCCCAAGGCCGTGGCCGAGAGCATTCTGGAGAACAACCTGCACGGCATCGACCTGGATCCCCGTGCGGTACAGATTGCGGCGGCAGCACTCTGGCTCAAGGCCAAGGCGCTCAGCCCTCAAGCACGTCCGGCCAAGCTGAACTTGGTAGCATCCAAGCTGGAACTCTCCAGCCTGCCCGACGACGACCCAGCCTTGATTGAGCTGCGGAACACGGTGGAGCGTGAGACAGGCGTTCCGGGCACGCTCACGGACAAAATTCTGGGCGCACTCAAGGGTGCCGACCACCTGGGCAGCCTGCTCAAAGTAGACGCGACCGTCGCAGATGCCATCGCCGAGCACGAGGCCGGTCTGGGCCGCTCGCTGCCACAGCAGGGCTTGTTTCAGGCCGACGACCGGCAGGTCATTGATGCAGACCAGGCCCAGGCCAGCGTCTTGGACAGTCTGGAAGGCTTCCTGGCCAAGCACAGCTCCGGGGACGACCTAGGGCTGCGACTGCGCGGGGAACAGTTGGCGGCGGGGGTGCGTTTCGTTCGTTTGGTCAGGGAAGGCGGCTACGACTTGGTGGTAGCGAATCCGCCGTATCAGGGCACGTCCAAGTTGAGGGATGCGGCATACGTTCAAAAGCAGTACAAGCTTGGAAAAGCCGATGTGTATGCGGCTTTTCTGTTGAGGGGCTTGCAGCTTGTTCGCGAGGGCGGAGTGTCTGCGATGCTCACCATGCGGAACTGGATGTTCATCAAGCAGTACGCGGGTTTGCGCGAGTATCTGCTTGAGAACAACGATCTGAGCTCCCTACACGACCTGTCCTCGGGAGCCTTCCAGGAGATCTCTGCCGCTCAGGTTGTGGTGTCGGTGGTTTCCAGCATATTCCGCAAGGCTCCAAATGCAGGCCAGTCTCTCGCAATCAAAGCGTTCGATGACGAGACCGTCCTACAGATCGGAGAGACCCAACGCAAACGCGCAGCAACCCTCTGCCACGTCGGTCGCCACGAGTTCGACCCGGCGGCGCTGAAGGTCGTGCCGGAGTGGCCGGTGGTGTATTGGTGGGATGATGAGCTAGCCCTTTACAAGAAGTACCCCGTACTTGGAACAACAACCCCAGCTCGAGCGACTCAAGGCCTGTATAACAATGCGCGTTTCATCCGAAAGGCACATGAGATACCGGCGACCTCCATCCGAACCAGCGAGGGTTCTACTGCAGACACCCGTTGGGTACCGCTCACGAACGGCGCCAACGGGGCGACTTGGATGGAGCCCTTGCGCTTAGTTGCCCTTTGGTCGACTGGTGGAGTCGAACCCAAGACCTATATGTCCACGAGAACTCGTAGCACAGTCTATAAATACGCTAACGAACAGTACTTCTTTAGGCCAGGCGGAGTGGCCTTCGCTAGTATCGGTGCTGGATTCAGTGCCAGACTATCGAAGTATGTTGGTATTTTTGCAGATATGGGCCGTTCCGTTTTCTCAGGCAGGCCTGAACAGATCCTCTGTCTACTCAACTCGACGGTGGCCAAGGGCCTGATGGGTGGCCTGAATCCCACTATTCACTTTCAAACAGGTGACGTTAATCGGCTTCCGGTTGTTGAGATTGGCGGCGCCGCCCAGGTTCTTCAGGTGGCTGAGAACGCATTCACCACCCACGAATCCCACCGCGAACCCTCCGTCGAATTCCTCTCCCCCGGCC
>OJIO01000790.1_pt1 | contig 17467 bp, 12 predicted proteins | sample 1595621 | NCBI WGS metagenome assembly OJIO01 (sample SAMN05416776, study PRJEB24817) | seawater metagenome | isolation source: Sea water | place: Canada:Atlantic | collected 2013-07
CTACACTATCCTCTTCGTCGGCAGCGTCAGATGTGTATAAGAGACAGATGTAGAGGTAGTAGCTATAAATGATTTAACTGATAATGGTACTTTAGCACACTTGCTTAAGTTTGATAGTGCACATGGTCAATTTGATGGCACGGTGTCACATACTGATGATAAATTAATCGTAAACGGTAATGATATTGCAGCTTCTTCGACAAGAAACCCTGAGGAACTACCTTGGAGTGAATTAAATATCGATGTTGTTCTTGAATGTACAGGTATATTCAGAACAAAAGAAGCGGCATCAAAGCATATCACAGCGGGTGCTAAGAAAATTGTGATTTCTGCACCAGGTAAAGGTGATGGGATCAAGACAATAGTACTAGGAGTAAACGGAGATGAAATTACAGGAGAAGAAACAGTATTAAGTAATGCTAGTTGCACAACTAACTGTTTGGCTCCTATATGTAAGATTGTAAATGACAATTGGGGATTCCAAAGAGGATCACTTACGACTACACACGCATATACAGCTGATCAAAATATACAAGATGCTCCTCATTCTGATTTAAGAAGAGCAAGAGCTGCAGCATATAATATAGTTCCGACATCTACTGGCGCAGCTGATGCAGTAGGTTTAGTGGTTCCAGAAGTATCGGGAAAAATGTTTGCAATCGCAATAAGAGTTCCTGTAATTACAGGTTCATTGATTGAATTGAATGTAATATTAGACAAAGATGTAACAGCTGAAGAAGTAAATGCAAAATTCAAAGAAATGGCTGAAGGGCCTATGAAAGGAGTGCTTCAGTTTTCTACAGATCCTTTAGTATCATCTGATATTGTAGGAAATAAGCATTCATCTGTTTTCGATTCTTTATTGACTGATGTAAAGGATGGCAACTTTTTGAAAGTGGTAAGTTGGTATGACAACGAAGCTGGATATAGCGCAAGATTGGCTGATCTTGTAGCAAGAGTATAATTTTATACTTTACAATAAAAAGCACTTGATATCAATCAAGTGCTTTTTATTTTGTTCTTTTATCTTCCTTCTTAAAATATTGTAATGAAAACGATCCACGACTTAGATGTAAAAGGCAAACAAGTTCTTGTAAGAGTAGACTTTAATGTTCCACTTGACAAAAACTACAACATCACAGATGACACAAGAATGCAAAAAGCATTGCCAACGATTAATAATCTATTGGTTAGAGGGGCTTCAGTTATACTTGCCTCACACTTGGGTCGACCTCAAAAGGATAAAAATGAAGATGGTTCGATAAAAATCGAAAAGTATACACTCAAACATCTGATAGAACATTTGGCTGAACTAACAGACGCAGAAATAGTATTTGCTGATGACTGTGTAGGTGGAGAGACAGAACTTAAAGCCGAAAGGCTCAAACCAGGAGAGATTCTTCTATTAGAAAATACGAGATTCCATGCAGGAGAAAGTAAGGGTGATATAGATCTAGCTATTAAAATGTCAAGATTAGCTGATATTTATGTAAATGATGCTTTTGGAACGGCACACCGAGCACATTCATCTACCGCAACCGTCGCAAATTACTTTAAGCCTGAAGACAAAGCATTAGGGTTACTTATGTATTCGGAGATTGCAAATGCTGATAAACTACTAAAAAGCCCAAAACGTCCTGTTGTTGCTATCGTAGGAGGAGCAAAAGTAAGCGATAAGATCAAACTATTAGAGAAGTTAGTAGAAGTTGTTAACCATGTTTGCATAGGTGGTGGAATGGCTTATACTTTTTTAAAATCAAATGGTGGTAAAGTTGGTAATTCGATCTGTGAAGATGACTATATGGATCTCGCACAAGAAATACTAAAAAAAGCAAAAGATCTAGGAACAGAAATACATCTTCCAATTGATAATTTAATAGCCGATAATTTTGCAAATGATGCAAACACTAAAATTGTACCATCAGGAGAAATTCCAGATGGCTGGGAAGGGCTTGACATTGGCCCTAAATCTATTGAGCAATTTTCAAAAGTAATAATGAAAGCTCAATCTATCTTATGGAATGGACCTATGGGTGTCTTTGAAATGGAAACATTCGATAAAGGAACTTATGGGATTGCACAAACTGTAGCCAATGCAACTAAAAATGGAGCCTTCTCTCTTATTGGTGGTGGAGATAGCGTTGCAGCCATTAATAAATCTGGACTTGCTGATAGTGTAAGCTTTGTCTCAACAGGCGGAGGTGCCATGTTAGAATATCTAGAAGGGAAAACCCTACCAGGAATAAAGGCTATTACTGGATAAGAACAATCTATTTATTTTTTTACTTCTTTTCTTTCTTTACTTTTTCATTGCAAAGTGATTTACATACTTTAGCTTCATAAATGTATGTACTTATGACAAAACTTGCCTTAGTTCAAAAATCACCTGTATTTCTTGACACTACTAAATCTGTAGCCAAAGCAATAAAGTATATCCATGAGGCTGCAGAATCCTCGGCCGACATCATTGTATTTGGAGAAGGATGGCTTAGCGGTTATCCAGCATGGATAGATCATAGCATCCATATGGGTAGATGGGATCAAAAAGAAATAAAAGAAGTTTGGGCTCAGATGTATGAAGACGGTATTGAGATACCTGGAACACAGATTTCTAAAATTCAACACGCTGTCCAGGTGACAGGGAAGTATGTTGTTATAGGCGCTAATGAAGCCGTCAAAAAAGGAAAGGGCAATGGTACATTGTACAATACCCTACTCATCATCGATCCAAATGGTAAGATAGTCGTACACCATAGAAAACTAATGCCGACTTATAATGAAAAAATGATTCATGGTTATGGTGATGCATATGGACTTAAAACCATCTCTACCCCACATGGAAACATAGGAGGATTGATCTGTTGGGAGCATTGGATGCCTTTAACGAGACAAGCTATGCACGATGAAGGAGAGGATATTCATTTTGGGCTGTGGCCGGCTGTGAAGTCCAGCCATAAGCTCGCTAGCAGACACTATGCATTTGAAGGAAGATGCTATGTAGTCGCTATGGGACAATTGATCAGAAAATCTGATATCCCTAAACACCTTATAGTTGCTCCAGAGGTCAAAGACAATGACAGCGAATATTTATTAGATGGAGGAAGCTGTATATTTGATCCTAACGGCGAGTATCTACTTGAGCCTCAATATGGAGTAGATGATATAATTTATCACGATCTACCACCTCTAAGGAGTCTTTATACTGAGAGAATGAATTTAGCTACAAGTGGTCATTATGCTAGACCAGATGTTTTCAACCTACAGATCAACAAAACTAGATTTACAACTGAAGATTAACTTGATTATTTAACGGTTTGGGAATCCCAATTTTATCTAGGTACTTTTTCTATTGGTAAACGAATTGTGTGCCAAAAATCTAGCTTTTCAATCTTTACAAGCATGCGAATCTTGATGATACGTCTAGATCAAGGTGCGCATCATTTATTAATGTCGCTCCTACAGAGCTTAAAAGATAATATGAGGACTATAACGACGGGTTGAAGCCCATCGATATAGAAATATCACGCTTACAGCGTTTAATTTAAATTGAGGATATGGTAACAAGTACTCCTCATATTCTGTAATTTATATTCTAATTTATTACCGTTTTGTAGATTTAATTTTACCATTACAGTAACATCTTGCCCTTCATAAGACTAAGACAGGAGACAGGGTTGAACACGCCTAATTCAAGTGCTTTGCGAAGCAAACGCCTAGAACAGTATAGCGAATTGCAAATTGGTGGGCTGCAAGTGCTTTGCGAAGCAAACACCTAGAACAGTATAGCGAATTGCAAATTCGTGGGCTGCAAGTGCTTTGCGAAGCAAACACGGAGAACAGTATAGCGAATTGCAAATTCGTGGGCTGTTCAAGCGATTCAACAATTCACCAATTCAGCATTTCACATCATTCAAGTATCTTAAAAGTAGTTCTTCGATTTATTTGATGTTCTTCTTCTGTACAATCATCACAGTTACAATTAATAGCTAAAGCTGTTACTCCATAACCTTTTGCAATCATTCTAGTTTTTGACACCCCTTTTCTAGCCATATAAGCAACTGCGGATTCTGCTCGCTTCTGGGATAATATAAGATTATACTCATCATCACCTCTACAGTCAGTATGTGATGAAAGCTGAATGTTTATCTGCGGATTTTGTAATAATAATTGTGATAAGCTATCAAGTGTTGGTTCAGCATCAGATCTAATATCAGATTTATTAAAGTTATAGTAGATGTTTTCCAAAGTAATTTCAACATTCGTGAATATTTTATTGAGGACTAATTCAATATTGATTGTTGTTGAAAGTTGTCCGTCTTCTAATTTTAAATCTTTAGTAGATATGGTTTCAAAAGAATTTAAATATCCGATTTTACTAGCTTTGATGCTATAATCCTTTCCTTTTTTCAATAGTAAATAGAATTGACCACTTTTATCTGAATAAATATTTTCGGATTCTTGTCCATCCGATATAGTAATATAACAATCTTCCAAATTGGCTTTCCCATTGATTCCACTATTAGGATCGTTATTATCATTGTAGCTTACTTCTTTTGTCTTTCCAGCTAGATAAATTTCTATTTCTACATTTTGTGCTTCTATTGGATCATTCTCAGAAGAGGGAGCCACTACCCTATTTCGTTCATATTTATATAAATCTTCTTTACCGTATCCAGCTCTAGATGAAGTAAAGAATCCTTTTTGGATTTCACTCCCTCGTAAAGAAGCATCATAATCCACTATATAGCCAAAATCATCAAAAGAAGAATTGATAGGTTTTTTAAGATTTTGAGGCGGAGCCCATTCTCCATTTGGTTGGAGCCAAGTTTTAAAAATATCTAAGCCTCCCAGTCCTGCAAAATAGTCAGATGAAAAATATAACGTATCACCGTCACCGCTTGGAAACATTTCATTTCCTTGAGAATTTATTGTAGGAGGAAATAAATATGCCTCTCCCCAAAAGAAACTTCCATCTTTATTCATTATGCGTTCTGTGTAATATAGATCATGTCCTCCAGTACCGTCATCCATTTTGGCGGAAAACACCAAAACACTATCATTTTCTATAAAAGTTGATTGTCCGTAATTGATGCCTTCTTTCTGAATTGGTATAAGGATAGGTTCGGACCAAACTCCTGAGAAACGTTCACTGTACATTAATCTACAATACCCCTCACTACTATTTCTGTCTTCACATCTTGTAAATACAATTTCCAATCCATCTTTTGAAAAACAAGCTGTTCCTTCATTTGCTTCAGAATTAATACCAGCATCAAACCTTTTTATTTCTGATCCATTTTTAAGCATTACAAATAGATCCGTATGTTTATTTCCAGTCCATTTATATATTCCACTGCCAGTACTTTCTGCCATGTCCGATGTAAAGACAAGAAAATTATTATCCAAAATAACCGGAGAATACTCGGAAAATCCAGAATTATCATTCATTAATTCGACTTTAACCCCTTTTTCAATTTCATCTGCCCATTTAGCAACTTCCTTGATTACATAAATCTCTCTATCAATTTGTCGCTTGTTGTTTGAGCTTTTCTTAAGCAAAATGTAGGAATCTATCGCTGAATTATATTCTCCACCTTTTTTGTAGGCCTGTGCCAATTTTAAAAGAGCTTCGTTTCCATATTCTTTATCCACGGCTTTTGCCAACCACTCTATCGAAAGAGAATTTTCTTCAAGATAAGAATACGACATACCAAGAAGATATGCTGTCCGTGCTTTGATTCTATTGTTTTCTGCATTTTGATATTCATTCTTAAGCATATCTATTGCAATAGAATATTGTTTGCGTTCATACGCTGTTTCGCCGTCTTTGATCTTTTTACCAAACGAACAACTCTCCAATATTAAGAAAGCAAAAAGGAATAATATTAATCGATTTACAAAAGTCATATTGCAATATAAACTTAAAAAAGAAATGTTCTTAATAAGAGAATTAGAATTATTATTTGCGCCTTGATAATGACAAATTAAAGAGATAAGCTTTTCAGTTTTATAAACACGTTTTACTCTTCATTTACTCTGAATCTTACTTCATATTAAAAATGCCTCACTTCAATTAAGAAGCGAGGCATTATATCTATAAACTAGTTGCCTAGTATTTTTATTGTATTATTCAGCAGATGGTGTTGCAGCTGCTGCCGCTTTTGCTGCTGCTCTACCGAAACTCTTACCACCTTTTGCACCTTTAGAGGTATTCGCTCTAACTGTACCTTTCAAGTCGTCAGATAAATCTCTTACGATTGGTGTTGCTACGAATATAGACGAGTATGTACCAACTAATACACCGATCAATAGTGCAAATGCAAATCCTTTAATACTTCCTCCACCAAAGATTAACAATGTTCCAACAACTAATAAAGTTGTGAATGATGTAATGATCGTTCTTGAGAATGTACTGTTCAATGCTGCATTGATAACCTCATCTTTACCTTTATTCGTATAGATACCAAGGTATTCTCTTATTCTATCAAATACGACCACCGTATCATTAATCGAATAACCTATTACAGTCAATATAGCTGCGATAAATGCTTGATCAATCTCTAATGAGAATGGCATAACATCTTTCAATAATGAGAACAATCCTAATACGATCAATGTATCGTGAAATAAGGCTGCAACTGCACCCATAGAGTATTGCCATTTATTAAATCTAATGAAGATGTATAAGAAAATCAAGATCAATGCAAAAATACCTGCATAAAATGAACTCTTAGAAATATCATCAGCAATTGTAGGTCCTACTTTCGAACTACTTACAATATGTGTTCCTGAATTTAAATCAGAATCTTTGAATTGATCGAAAGTAACAGCAATATCGCCCATTCCTTTTAATCCATTAAACAATGCCTCTGTTACTTTTTCATCATTACCTTCAGTGTTATCATCAATTAAGTATGCTGTTGTTATTTGGAATGTATTATCAGAATCAACAGTCTTTACTATTGGTGCTGCACCAAATACAGAAGTCAAACTAGTTTTTACATTTTCTTGAGAAACTGCTTTGTCAAAACTAATGTCATATGAATACCCACCTTTGAAATCTACTCCAAGGTTAAATCCTCTTGTAAAGATTGATGCTAAACCAGCGACTATAACGACAGAAGAAATGATGTAAGCAATTTTTCTTTTACCCATCCAGTCAATGGTCAAATTAGCAAACATATTCTTTGATGTACTTGTCCAGAAACTTATCTCTCTATTCTTAGATGTGTAGCTATCAATCATCAACTTACCGAATAATACAGCAGTCAATAATGAAGAAATTACACCAATAATCAAAACTACTGCAAAACCTTTGATCGGTCCTAGTCCGAAGTACGCTAAAACAGCAGCTACTAATAATGTAGTTACATTGGCATCAATAATTGCGGAATAAGAAGCTTTGAATCCATCAGTGATTGAGGCCAAATTAGATTTGCCAGCTCTGAGTTCCTCTCTTATCCTTTCAAAGATGATAACGTTAGCATCAACTGCCATACCAATAGTAAGTACGATACCCGCTATACCAGGCAGAGTCAATACTGTACCAAATGATGAAAGTGTACCAAAGATGAAGAAGATATTTGTAAACAATGCAATGATAGATACAATACCACCTCCACCGTAGTAGAATAACATGAATAATAGAAGTAGAGCAAATCCAATTAATAATGAATTTTTACTACTCGCAATATTCTTAGCACCTAATGAAGGTCCTACAACTGATTCTTGTATAATTTTTGTCTTTGCAGGTAACTTACCTACTTCAAGAATATTTGCAAAATCCAATGCCTCTTGAATATTGAAGCTACCAGAAATAGAAGATCTTCCTCCAGTAATCGCTCCATTATTTACACCTGGTGCAGATACAACTAAGTCATCTAAAGAGATCGCAATCTCTCTTCCACCATTGTTATATGCTTCTTGAGTCATTTTTGCCCAAATCTTAGCCCCTTTACTATTCATAGTAAGTGAAACCTCAGGTTCTCCTGATGCAGGATCGATTTGTTGAGAAGCTTCTACAACAACATCACCTTCTAAAGGAGCCTTTACTGATCCATTTTGAGTTTTGATTAAGTATACTTCATACTGCTTAGTCAATTCCCCATCTTGATTCTTGAACGGTTTGTATGAGTATAAGAATTTAGAATTTTTAGGAAAGATAGATTTTACTTCTGGAGAATTTAGAAGCTCCATTGTAATTCTTCTTTTGTTCTTATCTACTAAACCCATTACAGTTCCATAAAGACCAACTCCTTTAGAACCATTCAATTGTAATTTACTCAATAACGGACCTGATGCACTAAAGATATCATTAGAAGGTCTAATCACTTCAGTAGAATCTGTAGCGTTTCCATCTTCATCATATATATAGTTATAAGTAGTATCCATTGACGCAGCAATCTCAACTCCTTTCGAAGCAGCTATTTTCTTATCTGCTTCTTGGAACATTGCAGCTATACCTGGATCAGAAAATCTGTATGTATTCCAAAATTCAAGATTAGCAGTACCTACCAAGTTTTCTCTCATCCTCTGAGGATTATCAACACCTGGCATTTCTACTAAGATAAGATCTCTTCCTGCATCTAATGAAATATTTGGTTGAACGACACCTAATCTGTCAATTCTTTCTTTTAACATTTTAAAAGTAAGATCAACTGTCTCATCTGCTTTTGTTCTAAGCAATTTAACAACTTCACCATCAGAAGTTTCTAGGTTGATATCACCAAGAGCTTCACTTCGTTGGAATATCTTTCCTAATTTCTTACCTTTAGCAACTTCTCTATAAGCATCCGCAAAAAGAGTAATGTAATCTGATTGACTATTTTCAAGATCTTTAGTTGCTTTATCTAGTGCTTGCATAAATTGTGCATCCTTTGATTTTGCACCAGCTAATGACTTCAACAATTCTTTCAAATCAACCTGAAGTACTGCACTCATTCCACCTTTCAAATCAAGACCAAGTCCTAATTGCTTACTCTTAAGATCATTGTATGTGAATGAGCTAATACCTGGAATAGAAAAGATCGTTTCACTAGACATTGAGTCTAAAAATTGCGCTTTTGCTATTTTCCTTTCTACTGACTGACTTTTCTCATCGACCTGTGCCGCTCTTGCCTCCGCATATTCAACTGCGTCCTTTTCTACCTTGTTGGTTGGAAAAAAGTACACTATCTGTAGTGCACTCACAACCGCTAAGAGTATTAAGAAAAACTTCAATATTCCTTTACCTTGCATGCTTAAATTTTATTTACTTCCTCAAAAAACGACGCAAATATACGTCTTTAATTTACATACCTACTATGAATAGCAAGCTAAGTCATATAATAATGACTAATAATGTGTAATGATACTGATAATCATTGAGTAATTTATTACTAAAAAATCTATTTGTTGTCTAAATTCTAAAAACAGAAATATTTTGTCAAATATTCAGCTTTTGTGGCCTCCTAAATATAAAATTTGAAATTGAATATGAAAATCAATGCTATATCGCCTGATTTGTTTTTAGGATGGAATTGAATAAATAAGATAATTCAAAGATGAGCCAATTTTATTAAAAAAAATCTAACAGTGTGTTAATGATTAAATAATCAAGAAATAATTACTAAAAGCTATAATTTACATTTGAGGAATACGGCTCCACTTTTATATTAACTGGTTATATCTTTATTTAACATCATAATTAGAACTAACAACTAATATTCTATATTTGCACCTTCAAAAATATACTCTTATGAAGTACTCATCAATTTTCTTTTTTGCGTTTATTGTTTTGGCTATAGGTTGTAAAACTGTAAAGCCTAAAGAAGTTAAGGCATATAATATAACAAGCGTAAAACTCGACATTGAAATTCTTTCTGATGATGATATGGAAGGCCGAGAAACAGGAACGGCAGGTGAAAAATTGGCAGCAGCTTATATTACGGAAAGGATGAAAAAAATAGGATTATTCCCTGGAGGTGTTGGTGATGGATATATGCAGACTTTTAATAAAATAATAAAGAGTAACCCTCATGCCGATGGACCTAGCAAAGACGATGAGAAAGTTTCTGGATTAAATATATTGGGGCTCATTGACAATGAGGCAGACTATACCGCTGTAGTAGGTGCACACTATGATCACCTTGGATATGGTGGAGAAGGTTCATTGTATGTTGGAGAACCAGCAATACACAATGGCGCTGATGATAATGCAAGTGGAGTGGCAGGTATGTTGAGAATAGCCGAATACCTGCAAGCCCAATCAGATTCTTCATTAAATTATTTATTTATCGCATTTAGTGGAGAAGAAAAAGGTTTATGGGGGAGTAATTATTTTACAAAACATCCTACAGTTCCATTAAAAAAGGTGAATTACATGATCAATATGGATATGATAGGTAGATTAAATGTGGATAGACAACTGGCTATTTATGGGACTGGTACTACCCCATCTTGGGATCAAATTCTTAAACTAGAATCAGGTCAATCATTTCGAGTAAAAGAAGAAAGATCAGGTATCGGGCCTACAGATCACACGTCATTCTATTTAGAAGACATTCCAGTTTTACAGTTTTTTACGGGACAACATTCTGATTATCATAAACCTACTGATGATGCTCACCTCATTAATTATAATGGGATAATTGATATCACAGATTATATAATTGATATTATAGAATACACACAAGGACGAGGTAAACTTACCTTTCAGAAAACTAAAGATGAAAGTACTGAGACTCCAGATTTCAAAGTTACTCTTGGTGTAATTCCTGATTATCTTTTTGATGGTAAAGGGATGAGAATAGATGGTGTGAGAGATGACAGACCTGCATTCAATGCCAATCTTAAAAAAGGGGATATCATTCGAAAAATGGGCGAAATGAATATCGTGGATATGATGTCATATATGAAAGCATTGGGTGCACATGAAAAGGGCCAAACGATAGATATTACCATTATTAGAGATGGCAAAGAAAGCACACGAAAATTAACTTTTTAGCTTTTAAGTTCGCTCGTTTCTTGCAGAAGCCGATCAATGAAGCCGCCCTATGAGTGTGTTTGCTGTGCAACGAGTGTTTGTTGCACAAGCCATCTCTTTTGCCGCCCTGTGACCCAACCTTTTGGGAATGTCTTGTCGTCTATTTTAATAGATCAATTAAACTATTAAAAATAAACAGCAATGAAGACATCAAATCAATGTTCCCAGCTATTACTATTATTCGCATTCCTTATTTCATTTTCTTCGTGCTTAGAAGATAAATGTGAAGCTACTCGAACATTTGTTGAATATGAAGCTATTTTTGTCCAACCTGAAGAATTCAGAACAGACAATATTGAATATTTTGAATCTCGTCTATTAGAGCATCCTGGTAAAATATACTATTACAAATCAACACTCATTATCAATGAAAAGTATGAAGGGATTCATTTGTATGACAATTCTGACGCTACTTCACCCGCTTACTTAGGATTTATATCTATTCCAGGTAATTTGGATGTTTCTATCAAAGATGACATCCTTTATGCAGATAACTATGTAGATCTTCTGTCTATTGATATTTCCAACTTGATAGATCCTAAATTACTGAATCGACAAGAAGAAGTATTTAACATCTATGATATTTGGGATGATCGAGGATATTTCATCTACACAAAAGAAACAGAAAGAAGCGTTGAGGTGAGTTGTGAAGATACTAATTTCAATAACCAATGGTTCTGGAATGGAAACCAAATCTTCGCAGAGACAAATGCTTCATTTGACATAGGTGTACCCTCTATCAATAATAATGGCAATTCAAATACTGGTCAAGGAGGCTCATTTGCTAGATTTTCAGTTCAAGGAGAATATCTCTATGTGTTGAATGAAACAGAATTGAAAAGTTATAGTATCTCAAATTTGACTGAACCTCAATTACTTAATACTATACAAGTAGATTGGGGAAACATAGAAACACTTTTCCCATATGAAGACTATTTATTTATAGGAGGAAATGCAGGTATGTTTATATATGATAGAACTGATCCCGCTCTTCCAATCTTTGTATCTAGATTTACTCATGCTAGAGCTTGTGATCCAGTATTTGTGCAAGATAATACAGCATATGTAACACTTAGAGATGGCAGTAGATGTGAGTCTTTTGTTAATCAATTAGACATAATAGATATCACTAGTGTCCAGAATCCACAATTGATAAAATCATTTGACATGACTAATCCTCATGGTCTTGCAGTTTTAAATGATGACTTATATATATGTGATGGAGCAGCTGGACTTAGAGTTTTCGATAAATCTGATCTAATTGATATTGATAATAATCAAGTGGAACATATATCAGATATTAATGCATATGATATTATACCATTGAGCAAAGATCATATTATAGTTGTAGGAGATGGTGGATTGTACCAATATGATAGTAGCAATCCTAATTCCCTAAAAGAACTGAGTTTTATTTCAATCTCAAAATAACACTTCCATGAATCGCATATTATCGCTTTTAGTTTGCTTATTGTTAGGACTTGCATCATTTGCACAAAATGATAATCAAATTGATGAAAAAGAACGAGCTATATTATATTTAAAAGGTGGCTCACAAATTGAAGTCACCGTTATCGAATGGTTAGAAGACTTAGGTATTAAAGTTATCACGCTATGGGGACAAGAAATGTTTTTTCCTGCCGATAGAATACACAAAGTTAAATCACTAACTAAAAAAACATCTACTCATTATGTATTTAAAGAGAAAGGAATATACTACTCAATGTCAGCCGGACTAATTACAGGCAATAATGGAGTTCGAAATTCAGAAAAAAACGGGTATTCACTTTCGTTTAGTTCAGGAATTCGATTAAATAGGTTATTAAGTGTAGGAATTGGTACATCCGTTGATCAATATGCACACGGTTCTGGAGAAAGAATGCATCCAATTTTCATAGATTTAAGAAGTTATCTTCTACCTAAGAATTCAACTTTTGTGGTAAATCTGCAAACAGGTTACAGTCTTGCATTTAAAAATGAAAATAAAGGAATAACTGATGCAAAAGGAGGTTTTATGTTCTATCCTAGTTTAGGTATAAGTTTTGGTGGGTCAGTGACTAAATATTCGATAGATTTAGGTTATAAGTTCCAAAAAGCTACATGGACATATACTAACCAATGGGATACCAGAATTTCTAATGAGTTCAGATTGGATTATCAGAGGTTTGTACTTCGTTTTGGAATCATATTATAATGTCAATCAATCGAACATAATTCCTATTCTTTAAAGTTTTTTGATAACCAAGTGAAATTTAAAACTAGATAGTATTTGTTCAGAAAGCTCGAAAAATAAGTAAATATTATATTAGATCATCCTATTATAATATTTACTTATACATCCATAATTATTCTTGATATGCTAAATGCTGTTGGTCTTAACTAATATCCTTAATTTAGTGTTTCAAAGAATAAAATAATACAATATGGATAATCACAATATACATGATGGAGACATCAGCAACTGCCCCTTCATGGGTGGTGCAGTTAAAGAAAGCGCAGGTGGTGGTCAAACCAACAAAGATTGGTGGCCAAATCAACTAAAATTAGACATACTAAGGCAGCATTCTGAAAAATCCAATCCTATGGGTGATGATTTTGATTACACAGAAGCATTCAAATCACTAGATCTTGATTCAGTAAAAAAAGATCTCGCTGATCTTATGACTGATTCTCAAGATTGGTGGCCTGCAGATTATGGTCATTATGGTCCATTTTTCGTAAGAATGGCTTGGCATGCAGCGGGTACATACAGGACTAGTGATGGTCGTGGAGGTGGCGGAGAAGGTGCTCAACGTTTTGCTCCATTGAATAGCTGGCCAGATAATGGCAATTTGGACAAAGCAAGAATGTTGTTATGGCCAATAAAGCAAAAATATGGAAGAGCTCTCTCTTGGGCTGATCTATTTATCTTGACAGGTAATGTTGCCATGGAAACAATGGGATTCAAAACTTTTGGTTTCGCAGGCGGACGTGCGGATATCTTCGAAGCTCAAAAAGATATTTATTGGGGATCAGAAGGTGTATGGTTAGAAGATCAGAGATATGCAGGAGATAGAGAATTAGAAGCACCACTAGCAGCTGTACAGATGGGATTAATCTATGTTAATCCTGAAGGACCTAATGGAAATCCTGATCCTTTGTTATCTGCAAATGATATCAGAGAGACTTTCGGCCGTATGGCAATGAATGATTATGAGACAGTTGCATTAACAGCTGGTGGACATACATTCGGTAAAGGACATGGTGCTGCAAGTGATGCTGAACATTTAGGCCCAGAGCCAGAAGGTGCTCCAATAGAGCAACAGAGTCTTGGATGGAAGAATTCATTTGGATCTGGTAAAGGAGTACACGCAATCACAAGTGGCATTGAAGGTGCATGGACAAATAATCCTGCAAAATGGGATCACAACTATTTCGAAAATTTACTTGGATATGAATGGGAATTAACGAAGTCTCCAGCTGGAGCACAACAATGGATACCTACAAATGGCGATGGTGCTACAGACGTACCTGATGCACATGATCCTAATCTACGTCATGCGCCTATCATGACAACTGCGGATATGGCTATGAAAAGAGATCCTGCTTACAACAAAATATCTAAACACTTCCATGAAAATCCTGAGGAGTTTGCTGATGCATATGCAAGAGCATGGTTCAAATTGACTCATAGAGATATGGGACCTAGATCAAGATACTTAGGAAAGGAAGTTCCTACTGAAGAGTTGATTTGGCAAGACCCTGTTCCAGCAGTCGATCACGAATTGATAAATGATGCTGATGTTTCTGATTTGAAAGCTAGAATACTGGCTTCAGGATTGTCAGTTTCAGAATTGGTTTCTACAGCATGGGCTTCTGCATCTACATACAGAGGATCTGATATGAGAGGTGGAGCGAATGGTGGTAGATTGAGATTGAGTCCTCAGAAAGACTGGGCTGCAAACAATCCTACTCAATTAGCTAAAGTTCTTAAAACTCTAGAAGGAATACAATCTAACTTTAGTAAGAAAGTATCTATGGCGGATCTTATTGTACTTGCAGGATGTGCAGGTGTAGAAAAAGCAGCCAAAGATGGTGGACATGATATAACTGCTCCTTTTACAGCTGGACGTATGGATGCTTCTCAAGAGCAAACCGATGTAGCTTCATTTGCATTCTTAGAGCCAAATGCCGATGGATTCAGAAACTATATGAAAACGAAGTATACTGTAACTGCAGAAGAGATGTTGATTGACAAAGCTCAATTAATGACATTAACTGCTCCAGAAATGACAGTACTTGTTGGAGGTATGAGAGCAATGGGTGCCAACTTTGACGGATCGAATACTGGAATATTTACTGATACTCCTGGTGCATTGACAAATGATTTCTTTGTTAATCTTCTGAATATCAGAACGACTTGGACATCAATATCAGAAAGTGATGATCTATTCGAAGGAAAAGACAGAACTACTGGAGATAAAAAATACACAGGAACTAGAATTGATCTTGTATTTGGGTCTAATTCAGAATTAAGAGCTTTAGCTGAAGTATATGCTTCAGGTGACTCAAAATCGAAATTTGTAAATGATTTCGTAGATGCGTGGAATAAAGTAATGAATTTGGATCGATTTGATTTGAAGTAATTGATTCCTTAAAATATTAAAAGAAAGCTAGACAGTTATTGTCTGGCTTTTTTTGTGCTATTTGATAATTAGCAGTTAAAGAACAAATAACCAGTCTCCCCATTTGACTGGCTATTTGTTTAGTTTTTCTATTCTTTAACTAAAGTATCTATAACTCCTGTATTGTAATTAATTACTACCATAGTTTCCTTATAGGTATCGTAATCAATCGTCATTATCGTGTCGATATTTTGCATAGCTTTCGAAATAGGATCGTTTCCTGGAAGTAAATAAGCGTTTGCACCTTTTGGTTTAGCGATAACTCTTTGTACTTCTTTTCTCGAGCTATGATCATACATCACTATAGTATCGTAAACAATACCATCGGGAATAGTATCCTGTTGAATTGATATTTCATTCCCATCCGTATCCACAAGCACCGTATACGTATCAAAGGAAAATAAAGAAAGCACAACCAGTAAAACTGGGAAAATCGCAAGGTACTGTATACTGTCAGACCTAGATTCAGAACTCATCATAATTAATCGTTTTTTTATAAGTGAATTAAAATTGTGTACAAGAGACGATTGATGCTTAATACTTACCTGATCAATCAGAAAAGAGAGATAGGATTCTTTACCAAGAAGGTTTTGAGTAGCAGCATCAGCTTGATATTCGTGGACTTCAATGAGTCTTTTTTCGTATAGTGATAGAATTGGATTGAACCAAAAGAAAGACCGGAATATCTTAATAAATAGGACATCTAGCGTATGCAAACTGCTGATATGATTTGCTTCATGTGCTAGTTCATAATCACTGAGATTTCCTTTTCTATGACTTGGAGCTATAATATATTTACCAAATGAACAAAGAGGAATATCAATATCTGAGTATATAACTTTTGTATCATGATAATTAATTAAATCACCATTTCTGACTAATGTAAATAGTGAATATAGACTATGTAAAATCAATAAAAGGCTTATAATCACCCCAGATAGATAGATCATTGCCAGTATTGTACTCCAATCATATGAACTGGTTACTGGTGAAACAAAAGTCCCAACCCCAACTGGTTGTTTCATTAGAGTGGAAAAAACTGCCACATTCTTAAAAACAGGTACGGATAAGAGGGGAATTAATATCGAAATGATCAATGCTCCTATCAAATACAGTCGATTCTGAGTATGCGCACGAGTATCTTTGAATAAGATATGATAAAGCCCATAAAACATTACCATACATAAACTCGATTCAAATAGATAATTCATCATTTTATATTTTTTTCTACAAATCCCCACTTGGTCCAAAGACTGAGATTCAAAGTTCATCAACTATTAAAATTGTTAATTTACTTTTTGGGGTTATCGCCCAATGAAGATTTTGTTCTAAATTGGTCAACAATATCATTCAACTCTTCTTCTGTAAGGTTTTCTTCTTTAATAAAAAAACTGAGCAACTTTTCTGGAGAACCACCAAAATAATCTTGTAGTAAATGTTTGAAAATTGATTTTTGGTAAGTACGTTTTGTGATAGTTGGGGAATATTGATGCGTTTTGCCAACTTTTATATGTGATATGAATCCATCCTTTTCTAGCTTTCGAATCATTGACAATATAGTATTGTAAGGTGGTGCTGGTGGAGCTATATTTTTAATCACTTCTTTTGGAAATGCTTTTTTTAGCTTCCAGAAGATATTCATTATGTCTTCTTCTTTTTTATTCAGTCTGATCATAGGATAATAATTATGAAACGAAAGTTACGTTATTATAACGACACACTCGTTACATACTGTCTCTTATACACATCTGACGCTGCCGACGAAGAGGATAGTGTAGAT
>OJIO01000791.1_pt1 | contig 17463 bp, 17 predicted proteins | sample 1595621 | NCBI WGS metagenome assembly OJIO01 (sample SAMN05416776, study PRJEB24817) | seawater metagenome | isolation source: Sea water | place: Canada:Atlantic | collected 2013-07
ATATATTTTCTTACTTTTTCTTCTTGATTATAAAGTGTTATCTTTTTCTTGTAAATCATTGTATCCAAAGATTGCCACTTCTCCATCCCTCCATGTGCGTCAATAGATTGATTAACTAAAGCGGTTACTTTATCAGGAACAATAGATTGACAAGACACTATTAATAAAATGCAACATATAGCTATTGGCATGCGCAAATATGCTGAGTTACTTCTTTTTTCTATGGCTCTACTTACAGACAGAATCCGTTTTATTAACATTCTAAAACAAATCCACAAATCAACAAATCCGACGATTCCACAATTAATAACTCTCATAACTTCATAATATTTATACATAAGCTAAATTCCAAAAGGATATTAAGGGAGAACATCCTTGATTATCCTATATTTGCACTCGTAAAATTGAAATAAAAATTGACTATGCAAAATACACAACAGTATATCGCTGATAATAAAGACAAATTCCTAGCTGAATTAATGGAGTTACTTAAGATTCCTTCAGTTTCTGCGGATCCTGCTTATGCTGGTGACGTCGCTAAAACAGCGGAATTCGTTAAAGCAAGTTTAGAATCTGCAGGCTGTGATTTAGTAGAGATACATGAAACAGAAGGACATCCGATTGTTTATGCGGAGAAGATGAAAGATCCTTCATTGCCTACCGTTTTGGTATATGGTCATTATGATGTACAACCAGCTGATCCAGTTGAATTATGGGATAGTCCTCCATTTGAACCCGTTATTAAGAAAACAGATATTCACCCTGATGGGGCCATATTTGCAAGAGGTTCTTGCGATGATAAAGGGCAGATGTATATGCATGTAAAGGCATTCGAAGCTATGAATGCTGCAGGAGAAGTACCTTGTAACGTGAAGTTTATGATTGAAGGGGAAGAAGAAGTAGGATCTGTAAATCTTAGTAAATTTTGCAAGGACAATGTAGAAAAGCTTGCTTGTGATGTTGTTTTAATATCTGATACTTCTGTAATTGCAAATGATACACCTTCTGTGACCGTAGGCTTGAGAGGCTTGAGTTATGTTGAGGTGGAAGTGACAGGACCCAATAAAGATCTTCATTCGGGTGTATATGGTGGAGCTGTTGGGAATCCAGTTAATATTCTTTGTGAGATGATTGCCTCAATGAAGGATGAAAATAATCACATTACAATTCCAGGGTTCTATGATAATGTGGAAGTTGTTTCTGCAGAAGAGAGAGAAGAAATGAACAAGGCTCCTTTTAGCCTTGATGATTTTAAAAGAGGATTGGGAATAGATGCTGTTGATGGCGAAAAAGGATACACTGTTCTAGAGCAAACTTCAATTAGACCTACATTGGATGTGAATGGTATTTGGGGTGGATATATTGGTGAAGGTGCAAAGACTGTTCTTCCTTCTCAAGCTTTCGCAAAAATATCTATGAGATTGGTGCCAAATCAAACACCAGATGAGATTACGGAGTTATTCGAATCTCATTTTCAATCTATTGCTCCAGCAAGTGTAAAAGTAAAAGTGACTCCTCACCATGGAGGGCATGCTGCCGTAACTCCAACAAATACAGATGAGTACAAAGCGGCATCAATGGCAATGGAAAAAACGTATGGTAAGAAACCAATTCCACAAAGAGGAGGAGGAAGTATTCCTATTGTTGCGCTATTTGAAAAAGTTTTAGGGACGAAGACAGTATTGATGGGATTTGGGTTAAATTCTGATGACATTCATTCTCCAAATGAGCATTATGGATTATTTAACTTTTATAAAGGAATAGAGACAATCCCTTATTATTTCCAGTACTACACAGAACTGAAGCTAAAGTCTTCATAAGTTGACCGTTGGGAGACAAGAATAAAGGAACAAAATAGCATTCCCGTCGGTTGTTATCGATGGACTTAATATTAGGCTTAGTTGAGAGCCATAAATTATAATTTAACAAATGAAATATACAAAAGTAACCGCAGTACTCGTAGCATTATTCTTATTCGTAAGCTCGATTTCAATTGCTCAGGAAATCACCAACAAAATTGATTCAGTATCTTATGCAGTAGGAGTGCTTTTTGCTAAAAATATCAAGCAACAAGGTATAAAAGAATTGAATTCGCAGGTAGTTGCTAAAGCTATTGATGACTATATGAATGGCATTACTCATGTTATACCAGAAGGCGAGTGTGAGAAGATGTATATGAACTACATGAAAGGCATCCAAGCTAAAAAATCTAATGGAGCTAAAATAGCGGGTCAAGATTATCTTGCTAAGAATAAAAAGAAGTTAGGTGTAATGGTTACTGAGACTGGACTTCAATATGAAATTCTTACAGAAGGAATTGGTCTAAAACCAACAAAAAAGGATAAAGTAAAAGTTCACTATCACGGTACTAACATCGATGGAACAGTCTTCGATAGTTCAGTAGATAGAGGTAAGCCTATTTCATTTGGTGTGACAGGTGTAATAAGAGGTTGGACCGAAGCACTTCAGATGATGAAAGTTGGTGGGAAATGGAGACTAACTATCCCATCAGAATTAGCTTACGGAGCTAGAGGTGCTGGAAAGAAAATTGCTCCTCATGCAGTTTTAGTTTTTGATGTTGAGCTACTCGGTATAGAATAAAATATGCGTATAGATATTATAGCCGTCGTTCCAGAATTATTGGAAGGCCCATTCAGCCACAGTATACTTAAACGTGCAAATGATAAAGGACTATTTGAAGTTGTAGTACATGACCTCAGAAAGTTCGGTGTCGGAAAGCATAATAAAATAGATGACTACCAATTCGGTGGTGGTGCTGGCATGGTTATGATGATAGAACCTATTGAGTCTTGTATCAATGAACTCAAAGCGGAAAGGTCATACGACGAAATCATCTATATGACTCCAGACGGAGTTACCTACAATCAAGGAATAGCAAACGAACTTTCTCTTAAAGAAAATATCATCATTCTTTGTGGTCACTATAAAGGAGTAGATGAGCGAGTGCGAGAACATTTTATCACAAGAGAAATATCTATTGGTGACTTTGTGCTCTCTGGCGGAGAATTGGCAGCGGCGTTGATCGTAGATAGTATCGGGAGATTATTACCTGGAGTTTTAGGGGATGAAAGTTCAGCATTATTGGATTCGTTTCAAGATGATATGTTGGCACCACCAATTTATACACGTCCTGCAGAGTATAACGGATGGGTTGTACCACCAATTTTGCTCTCTGGTAATGATAAGGCGATTGATGATTGGAGAAACGAAGAAGCATATAAAAGAACAAAAGATAGAAGGCCTGACTTGATTGATCGGCATGGTTAAAAAGAGTTTGAATCTATATAGTTAAACAATTAAATCATATTAAAAATAAAAAATTGAATCAGACATAGATAATGAAGGAAATAGAGCTCAATAGAAACGAGGAAAATGCCTTAAAAAAGAAATATAGAGAAGGTATATTTGTTACTGTTGTTGTTGCAATTCTTTGTCCCGTTTTTATGACTTTTATTGGCTTTTTTCCATCTAAAATTTTTCGAAGTTCAATTAGATCAAGTAATGAAAATTTATACGAAGTGTTGGGAACTCAGAATGCAATTTTTCTAATTGTTGCTGCAACTATAGTTTTTTCTACTTCAGTATTATTTCAAAAAAATATTTTCAATTTAAAAAAAGATACAAAAGACTTAAAGAAAATAATCGTTGTTGATGTAGTTTTAGAGTTTCGTGAGCATGATGGAAATTATTTTGCAATCATGAAACAAAATAATCCAGGTTTGATTTATTTTTCAGCAAATAATTTGGTAGAGTTATTCACTGAAGATGTTATTGAGTTTGTAGTTTATAAACATTCAAAGGAATTAATTCGAGTTAATAAATTATTGTAATTTATTTTGAAAAGATAAATCCCATTAATTTAATAAAGTTATTATTTCCCTAATTTTTTTATTTCAAGATTTTTTTTGAAGCAAACAATAAAATGATAAAGACAGATATACTAATAATAGGTGCGGGACCAGTTGGTCTTTTCACAGTTTTCGAAGCGGGGTTGCTAAAACTTCGGTGCCATTTAGTAGATGCTTTGGCTCAGTCAGGTGGACAATTGACAGAAATATATCCTAAAAAACCGATTTACGATATACCTGGGTTCCCAAGTATATTAGCTGGTGAATTGGTTGAAAATTTGATGGAACAGATCGCTCCATTTAAACCAGGATTTACATTAGGCGAAAGAGCGGAAACGATCGAGAAGTTAGAAGATGATTCATATAAATTGACGACGAATAGAGGAACCGAAATCAATGCTCCTATAATTGCTATTGCAGGTGGATTAGGATGTTTCGAGCCAAGAAAACCGCCTATTTCTAATATTACAGATTTCGAAGATAATGGGGTAGAGTATATTATCCGTGATCCAGAATTATATAGAGATAAGAAAATTTTGATCGCTGGAGGAGGGGATTCTGCATTGGATTGGACGATATTATTGTCTGATATTGCTAAAGAAGTAACTCTTGTGCATAGAAGAACTTCATTCAGAGGAGCTTTGGATTCTGTAGACAAAGTCATGGAATTGGCCCAATCCGGAAAGATCAATCTAATCACTGAGTCTCAAGTTGTAGGATTGAATGGTGGTGATAAATTAGATTCTGTTGTTATCAAAAACAAAGAAAAAAATGAGAAACCCATTGACGTAGATCATTTCATTCCGTTGTTTGGATTGTCTCCCAAATTGGGTCCAATCGGAGAGTGGGGATTAAATGTTACTAAAAATGCTATTGAAGTTGATACATTAGACTATTCTACCAATGTGCCAGGGATCTACGCCATTGGTGATATCAATACCTACGAAGGTAAGTTGAAGTTGATTTTATGTGGATTTCACGAAGGTACTATTATGGTTCAATCGGCATTCAAGAGAATTTATCCTGATGCTAAGTTGAGCTTTAAGTACACAACTGTAGCTGGTGTAAATGGCTTCGATTGATTTAATAAAAAAGAATACAACATTCCAATTAATGGATGACATAATAAAAATAACAGTCATAGATCGAGAAGATCAGATCCACGAACTAGAGGCTCCTACTGATATGGCTATGAGCTTAATGGAAGTATGTAGATCTTACGAATTGCCAGTAGAGGGTACTTGTGGAGGTATGGCTTTGTGTGCTTCGTGCCACTGTTATGTTCTTAGTGATCATGAACTCCATGAGGCTTCTGATGATGAAGAAAGCATGCTAGATCAAGCTTTCTTTGTAGAGGATAACTCCAGGTTAGGATGTCAGATCAGAATGTCGAATGATCTAGAAGGGCTACAGGTGAAGTTGGCTCCTGTAGATTAATCAGAGTGTACTGGAAACACATTAGCTCGGTGATCTGTTAAAATACAAATACTATTATCCAATGATTTATAGTAGCGCTTTCAAAATTATCTCTCATGCCTAAAGTCAAATATCATTCTTTAGAAAATATCAGTTATCAATCTGGTTGGGACTTACAGACGGAGTTACATAATGTACTTAAAGAAAATAAACTAGCTTGGAGAGACCTTCCTGAAGAAGAGAAATCTAAAAAAAAGCAAGTCCACCACCTTCTATTTTGTCAGCATAATCATGTGTATACATTAGGGAAAAGCGGTTCTCAAGATCATCTTTTATTAAATGATGATGGGCTTAGTGCTTCGAATATCGAGTATTTTAAGATCAACCGTGGAGGAGATATAACGTATCATGGACCTGGACAGATAACGGGTTATCCTATTTTTGATTTGGATGAGTTTTTTTCGGATGTCCATAAGTATGTAAGACTATTAGAAGAATGTGTTATTCAGTTATTGGATACCTATGGAATTACTGGATATAGAGAAGATGGATTTACGGGAGTTTGGATACAGCCAAAAGAAACCGATAGTCCCAAAAGAAAGATTTGTGCGATAGGAGTGCACCTTAGTAGATGGGTGACTATGCATGGTTTTGCATTGAATGTGAATACTGATTTGTCCTACTTTAAAAACATAGTTCCTTGTGGGATTGCGGATGATGACAAGACTGTGACGTCAATGGAGTCAGAACTAGGTAAAAAGGTGGACCAAGAAGAAGTAAAGATGAGATTGAAATCTATTTTTGCGCAAGTTTTTGAATTTGAATTTATAGAAGAGGAGTACTAACGAGGATGACTGAACTTTAGGGTCCAGAGGAAGTAATTAAGACAGTTGGTTAGTTTTTTATTGCCCTTAAATTTTTATTTTTAAGTAGCCGGTAAACAATCTGTATATACCTAAGGAGATTATTAGAGATAAATCGTTGATTTTGCAGAAATAAAATTTTAAATTGATGAAAGATAAATTGGTGACGGAGTCACAAACGATAATGACAGAAATGATCATGCCGAATGATACTAATCCATTGGGTAATCTCATGGGAGGAAACTTGATGAGATGGATGGATATTGCTGGAAGTATATGTGCTGCAAGACATTGTGTGGAGCACGTTGTAACGGCTTCCGTAGATCATGTTTCATTTACTAATCCGATTAAAAACGGTGATGTAATCACGCTAAAAGCAGTGGTTACTAGAGCTTTTAATACATCTGTAGAAGTATACGTGGAAGTATCAGCTGCGGATATTACTGGAGCAAATAGTAGATTGTCTAACCACGCCTACCTTTCATTTGTTGCACTAGATAATAAAACTAAGAAACCAACAAAAGTGCCGCCATTAAGACCTGTAAGTAGCGAAGAACAGAAGTTATACGACGGAGCAAGTAGACGAAGAGAGTTACGTCTTATTCTTAGTGGTAGATTAAAACCAGCTGATGCAATAGAAATAAAAGACTTCTTTGCAAATTCTTAAACAAGCGTTTGCTCAGCAAACGCGTAGCTCAGTATAGAGAATTATAAATTCTCGGGCTGAGAAAGTGGTTCAGCAATTCAGTAAATCAGCAATTCAACACATCAACACATCAACACATCAACAAATCAGCAAATCAGCAATTCAAACAATTCAATCACACCTTTTACACAACTATAACATTAGTAATCAGTTAGATTCTTAGATTTGTATCCTCAAAATTATTTAGACTTATTATTATATTAATATTCAAAAGTATAAACAACCTCCACATTGGCTAGAAATAGAAAGAATTACGATCTCGAGAAAGTTAAACTTAATAAGGAAAACTTATCGGGAGCACTAAGGATATTTAAATACATCAAACCACAATTAGGTTATTTCATAGCTGGTATGTTATTACTCGTTTTTGGTAGCTTGATATTTATGTTGGTTATGGGTATTCCTGGTGAGATGACTAACATAGCTACTGGGAATCCAAAATGGGAACATGGATTATCAATTAAGGACCTAGGTAAGATTTTGTTAGTGTTGTTATTTGTACAAGGAGCTTTCTCCTATTTCAGGACGGTATTCTTTACCATTGTAGCTGAGAGAAGTATGGCCAATCTTAGAAAGGATCTTTACAACAATATCATCTCGCAATCAATTACATTCTACGAAAAAAGAAGAGTTGGAGAACTAACCAGTCGTATCACAGCTGATGTAGAACAACTCCAGAGTGCATTTTCAGTTACGCTGGCCGAGTTTTTGAGACAAGTGGTAATCCTTATTTCGGGCATTTCGATTATAGCATATTGGACTCCAAAGTTGGCCTTGATTATGTTGGCAACATTTCCAGTTATTGTAATTGCAGCCATGTTTTTTGGTAGACATATCAGAAAGTTATCAAAAGAAAGACAAGACAAACTAGCGGAAACCAATACTATAGTTGAAGAAACTCTGCAATCTTTTCAAGTTGTGAAATCATTTGCAAATGAATGGTATGAGTCTGTGAGATATGGAAAAGCGGTAGAAAATGTAGTACAGATTAGCCTTAAATTTGCGAAAGTGAGAGGCCTCTTCTTTTCATTTATCATTACAGTTCTGTTTGGTGGTATTTTCTTTATTCTTTATCGAGGTGCATTGATGGTAGAGAGCGGGACGATGGAGTCGGGTGACTTGTTTTCATTTATCATCTATACAGGAATATTAGGAGGAGCAATTGCTAGTTTTGGAACTTTGTACGCTACATTAGCAAGTGCTGTTGGTGCGACTGAAAGAGTGCAGACCATGTTAGACAGTACTCCAGAAGTACAGATCAATGATTCTGAATCTCATAAAGATTTATCATTATCTGGAGATATCAAATATTCTGATGTTCATTTCTCATACCCAACAAGGACTGAAATGGATATTCTCAAAGGAATCAACCTCACCATAAGAGAAGGCGAGAAAGTAGCTCTGGTAGGTCAGAGTGGTAGTGGGAAGTCTACAATCGTATCACTTCTGATGAATTTCTATCCGTTAGATAAAGGAGAAATTTCTATTGGTGGCAAGTCAATCAATAAATATAATATATCCCACTTGAGACAAAATGTAGGTATTGTACCTCAAGAAGTTATCCTTTTTGGTGGAACGATAAGAGAGAATATCCTATATGGAAATCCTAAAGCAACAGAAGCTCAATTGACGGATGCTGCTAGGAAGAGTAATTGCTTAGAATTTATAGAGTCATTTCCTGATGGATTTGAAACGGTAGTAGGAGAGAGAGGAATCAAATTATCTGGTGGACAGAGACAGCGTGTAGCCATTGCAAGAGCAATCTTAAAAGATCCAAGGATCTTATTGTTGGATGAGGCAACTTCTTCTCTTGATGCCGAATCAGAGCGATTGGTTCAGGAAGCATTGGATATTTTGATGGAGGGGAGAACTTCTATCATCATTGCACACAGATTGGCTACGATAAAGAATGTAGATCAGATTTACGTTTTAGAAAATGGTCATATTATTGAAGAAGGAACCCACGACGAATTGATCCAAGTCGATAAAGGTGCGTATAATAGTCTTGCAAAACTGCAGTTTTCTTAAATTGATTATTGAATTATTAAGCAATTCATTTTTAGGATCACAATAAAATTTCTAATGAAAAATATAATTTTCCACCTTAGTTCTTGTAATACTTGTCAGAGAATAATCGGTGAGTTAGACAGCACAGAAGGAATTGAACTTCAAAATATAAAAGAGACGCATATCACTGAATCTGAATTAGACTTTATAAAAGAAAAGGTTGGATCTTATGAAGTGTTATTCAATAAAAGAGCTCAGAAATATAGGTCTCAAGGGTTAAACAATGAAACGTTAAGTGAGGCTGATTGGAGAAAGCATATTCTTGCTGAATATACATTTTTAAAAAGACCTCTATCGATATATAATGATGAAGTATTTGCTGGAAATGCGAAGAAAACAGTGGAAGCTTTAAAGCACACAGTAAATGGATAAACCGAATAGATCAGATATAAAATCTTATTTTATGAGCCTGCAAGATGATATCTGTGCAGGTATAGAATCATTAGATGGGAACGGAAAGTTTCAGCAAGACCTGTGGGAAAGAGCTGAAGGTGGAGGAGGAAGATCAAGGGTTATTCTTGGTGATAAAATAGAGAAAGGAGGCGTTAACTTCAGTGCTGTAGAAGGGCACCTTCCAGAGAGAATATCTAAGGCTTTAGGATTAGAACCCACTGATTTTTTTGCAACGGGTGTAAGTATTGTTCTGCATCCACATAATCCAATGGTGCCGATCATTCATATGAATGTCCGATACTTCGAGACTTCTGTTGGCAAATATTGGTTTGGTGGAGGTATTGATGTCACACCGCATTATATAGTAGATGAAGATGCTCGTTTCTTTCACAATTACTTAAAAACTGTTGGTGATAAACATGATGAGGCTTATTACCCGCATCATAAAAAATGGGCAGATGACTACTTCTATATTCCTCACAGAAACGAAACACGTGGAATCGGGGGAATATTCTTTGATAGGTTAGAAGCAGATGCGTCACATACAAAACAAGATAGATTTGACTTTGTAAAAAATGTTGGAGAATCATTTGTTCCTATCTATTCTGAATTGGTAAATCGTAACCATAATAGACCATATACAGAAGATCATAAATCTTGGCAACTTCATAGACGAGGCAGATATGTTGAGTTTAACTTGGTATGGGACAAAGGGACAAAGTTCGGCCTTCAGACCAATGGCAGAATTGAATCAATCCTAATGAGCATGCCACCTATGGCCAATTGGACGTATAATCATGAGATTAAACCAGGTTCTGATGAAGAGATCACTCAAAGTAAACTGATCAAAGGAATCGATTGGGCTAAATAGTTAATTTTTTCAATGAAAAAGCTCCACATTCAAGTCTATACTTCGTTCATTACTAGAACACACTTGTATGTTAAAGGACGAATATTAAAAGACAGTCCATTTCTGATTAAACCTACGCACGGTATCTTTTCTTCACTTATTTATACTATAATACGGGCTTTTAGCCGTGAGATAAAATTTGTTCCTGTTCAATGTGTTGTTTCTAGTATTGCATATCAAGTTGTAACCGATGATGAAGGCTACTTTGAGATATTCGATAATATAGAAGGAAAGAATATGGAAGTTGGTGTAGTAGAAATATCAGCTGAGTACAAAAGTAGAAGTAATAAAATCGTCGCTCCGATAGTTGATCTATCTTCTGATGTTCCAGTTGGGATTATTTCAGATATAGACGATACCATTATGGTGACGGGAGTGAAATCATTTTTTAAAATCAAGGTGATTCTTAATACACTTTTTCTCAATCCATTCAGAAGGAAGCCTATTGAAGCTGCAGCGGATGCTTTTCATTTACTGTCCAATCATGTAAATGGAAAAGGTCCAGTAATCTACTTATCTAATAGTCCATGGAATCTGTTTATCTACCTCCAAACCTTCCTAGAATATAATGGTTTTCCAGAAGGTACGTTGATTCTGCGAGATATGGGATGGCAATTGCTAAAATCGAGGACAATTGCTCAACGTAATAAGTTTATAGAAGTGGAAAAGATCTTGATCGCTTTTAGTGACACTAACTTTTTACTAATCGGTGATACAGGTGAGCTTGATTTTGATATATATCAGCAATTAGAAGAGAAATATCCAGAAAGGATAGAACAGATTATTCTCAATAAGGCTGGTAATCGGAAGAAGGAAAAAATGCTTCATGAATACGTAAAAAAGAATACTAAGTATAAAATGCTGACAGGATTTACTAAGGTCTTTGATGAATGATGGAGATGTGAAAAGGAAATACATTAAGTTGTCTTATACCAATTCTGTTTTTAGATGACGGAAAAGAATTTAGAATTGTTCAAAATGGATCAAGGCAAAAAACGTAAGCGAACCCATAGGTTCGGCGAGGCTTTTTAACGAAGGAACATGAAGGACAAAATAAATAATTACCGTCGATCTAAACCAGAATTGGTCTTACTTCTAAGTTGCCATATCCCTCCAAAAATATTAAATAAATAGCTGTAATTAAGCTCGACTATTTTTGATAGGGTACCATTATTTAATGGAACATTGCAAATAAAAAAACAAATAGGTAAAACAAAAGAGATTATTTTAGTAAGTTTAAATACTTATAAACCAATAAATCACAATTATGAAATCATTTATTTACACTTTTATTGCATTAGTATCACTTTTGCCACAATTACAAAGTCAATCAAACATTTTAGAAACGCTTAATGAAAGTAATTTTCTTACCAATAATTCAAAGAGGACTATTTATGATGATAAGAAATAAAATTCTGCATTTGCATCTGTAACACCAATCAGATTACATAGCATATGGAATTTTCAAATAAATGGGTTCTTGGAATTCACTCTTCCAAATAAATCTAATATTATTAAGGCAAAACTATCGTACATCGAGAAGTACTCTGACGATGATTTCATATGGCGTGGAGACATTCATAGTGATGACAATATTATTGGATATTGCTTATTTATTAAAAAGGGAGATAAAAATTTTGGGGAAATTAAGTACAACGATGAATATTATATAATCGAGGATTTGAATGCAGGAATAGTAGAAGATCAAATCCTAATCAGAGTGAGTGATCAATATGATGGTGGAGGTTGTGGTCATGTTGATCATAATGACCACACAGGAATTGAACCGCAAGCCAATGGTGATTATTATCATGGTGGTGAAGGAGGCAGTGGTGCTTCAAGTGGTGAATTTGAAAGTCCAAATGGAACTGATTGCGCTGCAGAGATTACAGTACTGTTTGTCTACAGTAGCGAAATAGATACTGATTCCTATGACATGGAACAAATAGCAATTATAGATATAGCTAATCTCAACGAAGCTCTTGATGTATCAGAAATTCCTAATACTAATATAAAAGTAAAAATTGTTGGAATAGAATTATTAGAAGGTTACGAAGAGATTTTTTCAGATGCAGAAAAAATTCTTAACGACCTTCAAGAAAATGATGAACTAAATGATCTTAGAGATGAGTATGATGCAGACATAGTTTTATTATTTCAAACAAAAGACTTGTTCATAGTTAATCCTGATTTAACAATTAATAACAATGTAGCTGGTGCTGCAATAGCATTAGATAACCCTGAGATTTTTAAAACTATTGGAGTGTTGGATGTTAATGATATATTAAATACAGTTATTGCCCATGAAATTGGACACATCTTCGGATGTCGACATGTAAATGGAGGACATCAATATGCTAATGGTCATGAATGGCAAGAAACTATTCAAGGTTTTCCTTCAGGTCAAATGCGATCAACGCTAATGAATCCAATACCTTCACTAGGCTTAATGCGTTTTTCTAATCCTGATGTTGAATTTAATGGCTTTCCAACAGGAACAACTGGAGAAGTTGAAAACAATAATGCTCGAATGATAGAGAAAAATGCTTGTACCATAAGTGGTTTTGGAGGGCAAGTAGAAGGTGGGTATGAGGATCCGCCTTATTATTCATTTATCACTGGACCTGATTATGTATACGGATATGAAAATCAAAATTTCGTTTGGAGTTCATTGGCATATGGGTGTCCAGGTAATAATGAATGCTTTCATTGGGAGGTCAGTTGGAACGGTGGTCAATCCTTTGAAACTGCAATTGATTCAGATGGTGACGAATCTACATATACACTAACAGCAACTGACATTCCTAATAATGTCCCTACCATAATTCTTAAATTAACATCTACTTGTTTCGAGAATGGTTTGGAAGATGTCAATTTACATCATGTTTTTAATTGGAACGCACAAAATATCACTAACGATGAGTTTGTGGATTCTAGGTCTACAAATTCTCTTGGAAGTCACTTTACTATTGCACCAAATCCCATTAGTGATCGTGTTAATCTAGATTTTGATTTAAAGTTTGATTCCAAGGTACTTATTCGCCTTATATCATTGAATGGACAACGTGTAACTCTTTATAATCAAAGTCTTAATAAAGGAAGCCAGTCGCTGCAATTAGAAACAAATAATATCAATGCAGGGAATTATCTTCTCGAAATAATAACTGATAGAGAACATCACACCACTCCAATTATAATTATTAAATAAATGTAATGAAGCCATATTTAAGCATACTAATTTCTGTTCTCCTACTTCAAAGCTGCGACAAAGAAGTAGTGCCACCGCCATTGCTTCCATGTGAGCATGATGATTTTCACGTGTCTTTTAGGTTCAATGGTAGTTGTGAAACGCAAGTTTATACAGACTTTAGTAAAGGGGGCGGAGATTTGTATATAGTTTCAGGGAGGACTTATACGGAAGAAATCGCACAGTTTTTAAGTATAAGTCTCCTCAAAGAATCAAATCTAAATGATACACTCTGGATAGAGGCATTTGATGTTACCAAGTCATTTACTGATAGAGTTATAGTAACTTACTACTATTCAGAATCTAGTGGTCTATCAGGAAGTTTTCGTATTCCGTCAGGTCAGGGAACTAAAGAAGACTATCTCATCATAGACTATTACAATTCAGATACAACCATACTTGAAGGTAGATTTCAATGTAAGTTTAAGGAACGCTCAGTAGCTTCATGGGTAAATGCACCTGACAGTCTGGTATTGACTGATGGAAGTTTTAAGGTGATGATGGAGTAAATTTATTAACTTTATCGGGACAAGAGATGAAACACAATGAAGCCATATTTAACCATACTAATTTCTGTTCTCTTACTTCAAAGCTGCGGCAAAGAAGAAGTGCCACCCCCATTGCCTCCATGTGATCATGATGATTTTCATGTATCTTTTAGATTTAATGGTATGTGTGAATCGCAAGTATTTATCGACTATAGCAAGCTTGGGGATAATTTTTCTATTTATTCGGGGAGAAGTTATACGGAAGATTTAGCACAGTTTTTACACATAAAAGTTTTTAAGGAATCAAATTTAAAGGATACGCTTTGGATAGAAGCATTTGATGTTTCTTCTTCATTTACTGATAAAGTTAAAGTAACTTACCACTACTCAGGACCTAACGGTCTATCAGGAAGCTTTAGTATACCCCCTGGTCAAGGTACTAAAGAAGACTATCTCATCATAGACTATTACAACGCGGATACAACTATACTGGAAGGAAGGTTTCAATGTACGTTCAAAGAAGGTTCTGCAGCTTCTTGGGTAAATGCACCTGACAGTCTGGTATTGACCGATGGAAGTTTTAAGGTGATGATGGAGTAAATTATTAACTTTATCGGAATAAATCATTTATCACAATGAAGCTACTTTATCGATTAGTAATTGTTGGCTTCTTTATGAAAACTGAACTCTCATTTTATTAAATAATCAAATCGTTTGCATCCCTTAATTGCTACTAAAAGTTGAGAATTAAAGATTTAATTAGTTTTTGTACAATTTGTTTTACAAGCAATGATGAATGATGTATTCCACCGTTGTTTTAATTAATAAAACTTACTTTTGCAGCTTAATTCGGAAAGTAGAGATTTATGAAAACCAAAACACTCAATAAAAACAAGGTAAACGTCATCACGCTTGGATGTAGTAAGAACCTTGTAGATTCTGAAGATCTGATCACACAGATCAAAGGAAACGATATAGAAGTGACTCATGAAAGTGAAGAAGATGATGCTAATATAGTCATTGTGAATACTTGTGGTTTTATAGATCTAGCAAAAGAAGAATCGGTAAATACTATCCTTCAATATGCAGATGTGAAGAAAGCTGGCGGAATCGAAAAGCTGTATGTCACTGGATGTCTATCTCAACGATACAAAGATGACCTTGAAGTAGCAATCCCTGAAGTGGATGCTTATTTTGGTACGATGGAGATGCCTGGCTTATTGGCTAAATTAGAGGCAGATTATAAACATGAACTTATAGGAGAGAGGGTGCTTTCTGGACCAGCACACTATGCTTATCTTAAGATATCTGAAGGGTGCAATCGTACTTGTTCTTTCTGTGCGATACCACTTATGAGAGGGAAGCATGTATCGAAAACAATAGAAGCCTTAGTCCTAGAAGCTGAGAATCTTGCACGAATGGGTGTAAAGGAAATTATGCTAATTGCACAAGAGTTAACTTATTACGGGCTAGATATTTACAAAAAGAGAGAATTACCGAAATTACTTGATGCTCTTTGTGAGGTTGAGGGGATAGAGTGGATAAGACTACATTATGCATACCCATCGAAGTTTCCGTTAGGGATATTTGATGCTATGGCAAGACAGCCTAAAATATGCAACTATCTAGATATTCCATTGCAACATGCTGATGATGGAATGCTTGAACGAATGAGGCGTCAGATCACACAAGTGGAACAAAGAGAGTTAATCAAGATAGCTAAAGAGAAAGTACCTGGAATTCACATCAGGACAACATTCTTAGTTGGTCATCCTGGAGAAACAGAAGAAGAGTTTCAGAGCCTTTGTGATTTTGTGGCAGATATGAAATTTGATAGGGTGGGAGTCTTCCAATATTCTCATGAAGAAGATACCAGTGCACATGATATGGTGGACGATGTGGATGCAGAAACTAAAGTAGAAAGAGCAAATCGTATTATGGAAATACAAAATTCAATTTCCATGGATAACAACGAAGCGCTAGTTGGTCATACTCTGAAAGTGTTATTTGATCGTAAAGAGGGAGAATTCTTCATAGGTCGTACAGAGTTTGATAGTCCAGAAGTGGATAATGAGGTCTTGGTTTCTGCCAAGGATCAATATGTAAGAATTGGTGACTTTGCTAATGTATTAATTGAGTCTGCGGAGGATTATGATTTGTATGGTAAGGTGGTCTAAACAATTAGATGGTATTTTTTAAAGCTCAAAAAATCAGCAACGTAGTTTTGGTTTATATGGAGTATATTTATTTTGAAAATAATTCTGAGATAAATGAAATACACACGTTTGGTCACCATGATAATGATGCTATTTGCCACATCATTAATTATGGCACAAGGGCCTGTATTAGAGCCGGATCCTATTCCGATTACTTTAAGGGATTCCAATTATACCCTCACTTCATTAGATATTGGCAAGTCAACAATAAATTCTTTTGGTTTCAATTCGGGAATTATCTCAGACCCATTTCTCTTAATCCAAGGACAAGTTGCAGGGCTTCAAGTCTATAACAAAGGTGGTGATCCCAATGTACAGAGTATAGCAAGAGTTCGAGGAATATCTTCATTGGATTCTGATATACAGCCTCTTGTTGTGATTGATGGTGTTCCCAATGCTGCAATTGAGAATGTAGATCCCAATGATATAGCATCTATAGAAGTGCTTAAAAATGGATTTGCGAAAGCTCAATATGGCGCTCGTGGATCTAATGGGGTGATAATGATCACAACTAAGAAACATACTGTCGATTCTTTACTTTCGGTTCAGTATCATGGTACATTTGGAGTAAGTAATGCTACTAAAGATATCAATGTATTAACGACAAATGAATTCCTTTCGAAAGGTGGGTTGGACCTTGGGTCAGATTATAACTATTTGTCTGAGATTAAAAGAGTTGGTATATCTCAAGCTCATTGTGTATCTCTTAGCAATGGAATCAAAAATTATAACTATAGGATCTCTGGTAACTACAGAAATACGAAAGGAACATTAAAAGAATCTGGTTTTCATCAATTTAACGGATCTGGAAATTTATCTTTTAACTTATTTGAGGATCGCCTTAATATTGATTTAAATGGTCTGGTAACAAAAAAACAACAAGATCTAAGTTTTAGAGAGGCTTTTAGATATGCGGTTACGGCGAATCCTACAACTCCAATCTTTGCAAAAGATTCTCCTTTTCCATTCAATGGCGCTACGTACGGAGGTTATTTCGAATCTTTAGGCTTATTTGCTGCATATAATCCTGTGGCTATGTTGGCTCTTAATGAGCGAACTAACGAAGTTGTTTCTTATCTGTTTTCAGGTAATGCAAGATATCAAATATTCAGAGGCTTAGAATTAGGAATTCAGTATGCCGCTCAAAATAGAAATGTAGAATTCAAAGAGTTTGGTCAAGAAACTTCATATTACTTGGGAAGAAATTTTGCTGGTGTTCGATCAGGATTTGGGACTATTAATTCAGTTGATAATGAATTTGTATTTAGTGATTCTTATATTAAATATC
>OJIO01000793.1_pt1 | contig 17366 bp, 14 predicted proteins | sample 1595621 | NCBI WGS metagenome assembly OJIO01 (sample SAMN05416776, study PRJEB24817) | seawater metagenome | isolation source: Sea water | place: Canada:Atlantic | collected 2013-07
CTTCTAGCCAGCCCCAGAAAGACCAGGAAAACCACCAGTACCGACAATTGCGCCAGGATCCCCTGCCAGGTGGATTTGACGCCGACCCAGTCGAATTCAAAACTGACAGGCAATGGGGTAATACCGATAAGATCCGCTTCCTGAAGTGCCGACATCGCCTTACCCATGAGGATAAACGCCAGGGCCAGCAACAGATAGGTGGTGACGGAAAAGAATCTGGCAATGGGTAATTTCACAGAGTAACGCACCAGCAACCAGGCCAATACCGCCAGCAAAGCAGTGCCGGCTACAAAGCCGCTGAATACGGATGAATATTGAGCGGCTGCAGCCTGGGTCAGCAGCGCCTGATAAAACAAGACCGTTTCAAAGACTTCACGATAAACCGCAATAAATGCCAGCAGCGCAAGGCCCCACAGGGTACCCGCAGTCAGATGGGAGTTGATGTGCTGCTGAATATAGGCCTGCCACTGGGCAGCATGGGTTTTACTGTGCATCCAGATGCCGACATAGAGCAACACGACCGCCGCCAAAAGGGCCGCAACCCCTTCCATGACTTCGCGACTGGCACCGCTGATACTAACCAGGGACTGCGCGGCAGCCCAGGTCGCAACACCGGCCACCAATGCCGTTACCCAACCCAAATGCACATACCGAAGTCCGTCACGCCGACCGGTTCGCACCAGCACAGTCACCAGAGCAATCACCACGAGCAGGGCTTCAAGCCCCTCCCGCAACAGGATAACCAAGCTGGCACTGAACAGGGTCGCATTGGACAAGGTAGATTCCGAAAGCAATCGATCCGCATCATCCAACCTTGCCAGCGTCCGGCTCACAGCGCTTTCCACCTCACCCGGGGACTGTGCCTGCTTCAATAATTGCCTTATCGCCATCATATCGGCTTCGAGCGTCTGGCGAAGTGCTTTATCCTGCGCATCCAGGCTGTTTTCGACCAATTCAAAGCCATCCAGATAAGCGCTGACCGCCAGTGCTTGTGCTGTCTGATAATCGCCGCGCTGGTGTGCCTCTTGTGCTAGCAGCAGTTGGTCGCGGGTGATTTTCAGAGGATTGGTCGATTCCTGGAATAACAGTTCTGGCTTTGCGCGCAGCCGTTCGATCCCCTTCTGCGTCATATCCGGGTGTTCTGCAGCGAGTTGCGCCGGCGTGTGGTTAACCATCTGTGACAAGGTGACGCCAGGTGCCTCGCCTGTAACCTCAGCGCCGGATTGAAATGCCAATCCGCCGACGTGGAACGCCAGCGACCAGCGTTGCTCTTCCGTCAGTTGGGTAAATGCCGGCATTGCGGTATCGTCTATGCCATTGGATATAGCGTCGTACAGGCCCAGAAGTGACCGGTTCAAGGCTCGCTCTTTGCTGGTGAAATCGGTTGGAGCGGGCTCCAGCTGTGCGGCCATCACACCATCGCCCCCACCGGCTGCGCCATGGCAAGAAGCGCATTGGCTCTTGGGACAACACTCTCGCTCGTGAGTTTCTGCCTGGCGACGCAGGAACAGGGCTTTGCCTGGCGCTGGTTATTCTTTTTGGGCCTGGCAATCGGGCTTTTAGCCAAAGGGCCGCTGGCAGCCGTGCTGGTGGGAATTCCGATTGTGTTGTGGTTATTGTTTCGAGGCGGGAAACTCAGCGAGTTGAAAGCGCTGCCGTGGCTGCGGGGAGGCTTGATAACCGCCGTTCTGGTGGTGCCCTGGTATGTTTTGGCGGAACTCAAGACTCCGGGGTTTCTGGAATACTTTCTCGTCGGCGAACATTTCCGTCGGTTTGTCGTGCCCGGCTGGGCGGGGGATCTCTATGGCAGTGCGCATCAATATCCGCGGGGCACCATCTGGGTTTTCTGGCTCATGGCCAGCTTCCCCTGGGGGATACTGGCCCTGTTTATGCTCATTGCTGCCACGGTGAGAAGGCGATTGGCGACAAAACGCAGTTTGAATGACCGGATGACGCTGCTGTTACTGCTTTATGCCCTGGGGCCGCTGCTACTTTTTACTCTCGCGGGCAATATTCTGTGGACGTATGCGCTGCCTTCGTTACCCTTTGCGGCGATACTGATCGCAAGACCGGTTTCGGCGCTGAGTGCGCAGTCGCGTTCCGGGCGCCTGCGCGCACCTGCTGCCGCTATCACCCCACTGCTGTTGACTGGCGTCGTTATCGCTGTCGGCAACAGCTTAACCCCCGTCAAGTCGGAGAAGAGCCTGGTCAACTACTACAGCCGCCAGAGCAGGCCCGCCGACAGCCCCTTGCTATACTTGCTATATTTGGATAAATTGCCATTCTCCGCGCGCTTTTACTCTCAGGGGCGGGCTCGAGCAGTAACACCGGAGCAGTTTGAAAACATGCGCGAGCGGCGGGAGTATCGGCGGTATTTTGCAGTGATCCCTGCGCGCTGGCCAAATGAGCGCATAACCGCATTGTTTGGCGACGCCAGTACCGAATTCACAGACCGCCGACATCGGCTATTGTCAATCCAAGAGCGGGCCGTGGATCTTGTGCCTTCGGCCAAAGGCCGATAATTGACCGGGATTAATTTCCACACTGCCATGGCCGCGCGCCACGCAGCCGGGATGTTACTGGAGACGATAATCCAAGCTCCTTGGCTTCATGGAAACTTACGGATACTGCCAATGGCTTGCAACTATTATCCGAAACTGCGCTTAACGTGTCGAGACGCAGTCACACGGGGTACTGAGTAACTATCATGAATAGCAGATCACCAAAGCAAATCTCTCCATTTATTCGCAGATTAGCATTCCATGGTGTGCTAGGAGCTATCCTCGGCGTTTTACTGTTACATCCGCTGGTCACTGCAGTTTTCTTTCTGGAATTCAAGAGTCAGTTCGATATTCCGTCAGAAAGTATCTGGGATTTTGCCATAACTAGATTACAAACAAATGCTTGGTTTGAACTGGTCCCCATGAGTGCCATTTTTGCGTTGATTGGTGCCTCATTCGCCATCGTGGTCAGCATCTACTCTCGCGCACTCGAAACACAGCATAGGCGTGCTTTGTGGTTGGAAAAAGAACTGGATATGAATCTCTTGTATCTCGTGGATGCAGGTGAGAGCGAGCGTCTTGAATTCAAATCCTCGCTTCGGTGGGACCAGCGTAAGCATGAATCCAACAAGTCTCTGGAAATGGTGGTCGCCAAATCCATAGTGGGATTAATGAACCATCGCGGGGGCAGCCTAATAATCGGAATAGACGATGACGGTCAAATTATCGGGATCGAGGCGGACTGCCAAACCTTGAGGCACAAGAATACGGATGGTTTTGAGCGAGCAATCATGGACCTGGTACGCACAACGCTTGGTGCGCACGCCTGCACGCTCGTTCACTGTCAGTTTCCGTTGATAGACGACCGCCAAGTTTGCCGCATCGTAGTTGAAAAAGCGTATGCTCCGATCTACCTCCAAGATGGAAAAGTAGCACGGTATTTCGTTCGTACAGGAAACTCGACTAGGGAACTGGATGCCCGTGAGGCCCAAGAACACATCACACAGGGATATCATGTAGAAAATCAGTAGAGGAGGCAATAACGCGTCAGCTCGCATTGCGCTTGCAATAAGCCCCATGTACTCCATGTCGATTGGTGTCGCGTATTGTCAACCTGACGCACACACCGGGCAGAAGCGACAAGCAGTGAATTCGGTGCAGAATATATCATCTACGCCTACTTGAACGGATAAAGACAAAAACACTGGAGAAAGAAGTTGGCTTGGAAATTTCAGTTGCAGCTTGCGAGCAAAACAATCGCCAGCACGGTGTTGGGCGGGCTGACCGGAATGGATCGGTTATGGCACCGCCGCGAAGCCAGCATGATAGCCTACGCGGCAGCAGCGTTGTGTGCCTGCGGCTTTGCGTTTGTCTCGCAGCATATTCCAGGTACCGATCCCAGTCGCGTTTTGGTTTCAACAAAAGATAGGATGTGCAACCATGGAAAAAACACTTCGCCTTGACCTCCCGCTCCTCCTTCCCGACACGCCGGATGCGCATGGGGCTTGTGCACAGCGGCTAGCCGAGAGCCTGGAAACTCGTGAAGGTGTCTCTAGCGCCCACCTTCGCAGTACAGAAAGCGGTGGGGGCATGGAGCTATGTATTCATTACGACCCCGCATTGCTTTCGCTTGAACGAGTCCGCGAAGTCGCCAAGGCGTTCGGGGCAGAGATTACCTCTCAGTTCGGGCACCTCGTGTGGCAGGTTGAAGGTATTCCGGATCAACGTCGGGCAAGAGCGGTCAGCGCACAGCTGCGCAGTCTCCCGGGGGTTGTAGAGGCCGAGGCCAATGCCAAGGGGCCGCTGCGGATTGAATTTGATCGAAGGCAAACTGATGAAAACACTCTGCGCAATGCCCTTCAGAACATGAGACTGTCGCTGGTACAAGACGAATCCGGCCCCCATGAGCCGACTGGAGAAGCACACGATCATGAGCATGGCGGCATATTTGGTGCGCAAACGGAACTTATTTTTGTGGCCTTGTGCGGTGCGCTGTTGCTGATTGGCTGGCTTTTGCCGAAGTTCGTGGCGACGCCGCCATGGGCACCCCTGTTCGTCCTCGTGCCCGCCTATTTCTTCGGCGGCTACTACGCCCTGCGCGAGGCTATTGACAGTGTGCGCACTGGCCGGTTCGAGATTGATTTTCTGATGCTGGTGGCGGCGGCGGGCGCGGCAGCGCTTGGTGAATGGGCCGAGGGCGCATTGTTGCTGCTCCTCTTCAGTCTTGGCCATGCGCTGGAAGGCTATGCCATGGGTCGCGCCAAGCGGGCCATCGAAGCGCTTGGCGCCCTGGCGCCCAAAACCGCCACCGTGCGCCGGGATGCCAAGGTCGAAGAGATCGCCGTCGATGCTTTGCGGGTCGGTGACATCGTGCTGGTGAAGCCGAACGAGCGTCTGGCCGCGGACGGGTTCGTCATCAAGGGTGAAAGCAGCGTCAATCAAGCACCGATCACAGGCGAGAGCGTGCCGGTGGACAAATCACCCGTCGGGGATGCGACCGTTGCCGCGGAAAAACCCGACCTCGTGGATGCCGAAAACCGTGTCTTTGCCGGTACGATCAACGGCGGCAGTGCGTTGGAAATTCAAGTCACGCGCACATCGGCGGATTCGACCCTCGCCCGCGTCGTCAAGATGGTGAACGAGGCCGAAACCAACCAATCGCCCACCCAGCGCCTGACCGACCGGTTCGAACGCATCTTTGTACCGGCGGTTCTGGTTCTTGCCGTTGCGCTTTTGTTTGCGGGCTTCGTCGTCGACGAACCTTTCAGCGACACCTTCTATCGCGCCATGGCTGTACTGGTAGCGGCAAGCCCCTGTGCGCTTGCGATCGCGACGCCAAGCGCGGTTCTCAGCGGGGTCGCACGCGCCGCCCGTGGCGGTGTTCTGATCAAAGGCGGTGCCCCGCTCGAAAATCTGGGGCGGCTGACGGCCATCGCCTTCGACAAGACCGGCACACTGACAGAAGGCAAGCCGAAGCTCGTCGATGTGGTGACGGCCGATGACGTAGCGGAAGAGGAGCTTCTGCGGGTGGCGGTTGGGGTCGAGATGTTGAGCGACCATCCCCTCGCCGCTTCCGTTGTCAGGGGTGGACGCGAACGCCTGGGCGATACGCCTGCCGCCGAGTCATTGAACCTGCGCAGCATTACGGGCCGCGGGGTCGTGGCAGACGTCGAGGGCGAGACAACCTACATCGGTAAGGATGACCTGTTCGCGGAGATTGGCGGCCCTGCCATTCCTCCTTCTCTGAAGACCCAAATAGAAGCATTGGAAGCGAACGGCCGCACCACGATGGTTGTTCGCCAAGGCGACCGATATCTTGGCGTGATTGGGCTGATGGATACGCCGCGCGAAGCGGCACCGGCGGTGATAGAGACGCTGCGCACGATCGGCATTCGCCGGATGATCATGATCTCTGGCGACAATCAGCAGGTCGCGGACGCTGTCGCGCGGGCTGTCGGCCTTGACGAGGCACGCGGTGATCTGATGCCCAATGATAAGATGGAGACGATCAAAAAACTGCGCGCAGAGGCTAAAGTAGCGATGGTTGGCGACGGCGTCAACGACGCTCCCGCGATGGCGAACGCCACAGTCGGCATTGCCATGGGCGCGGCGGGCTCGGATGTCGCGCTGGAAACCGCCGATGTGGCTCTGATGGCGGATAACCTGAACCATTTGCCCTTCGCCGTGGCGTTGAGCCGGTCGACGAGCTCAATCATTCGACAGAACCTGTGGTTCAGCCTGGGCGTTGTTGCCTTGCTGGTTCCCGCGACGATTCTCGGTCTTGGGATTGGACCTGCGGTGGCGGTTCACGAAGGGTCGACTATTGTCGTCGTGTTCAACGCACTGCGCTTGCTCGCATTTCGTTTTGCTCCACCTGTTACACCCGTGGGTAGGGTATCCAATGCGGAAATGTCGGTGTAATCAACCAGACAACAGGAAGCCGTTGCAGGAAGCTCCCAATGAAGTGGATCGAACAAACTCTCGGACCACTCTTCCTGGATGGGGATACAAGGCGTGTTCATTTGTTCGAGCTTCTGCTTGACGTGAACGACGGATTGAAAAAGGCAGGTAATAACACACAATTTACAGGTCATTGGTGCTGGATCATCGGCTGCGCAAACTCCGACGACCGCGCTAGCGGCCTTACATACATGTGTGAAGATTATTATCACAGAATAAGGGGCGGTGTTATCCCGCTCTCTTCCAGAGCCCAACGGGCGCGCCATATATCTGAACTCCGCTCAAGCACCAGATAGTTGCGTTCCGCAATATAGCGCGACTTCTGACCGGGGATACATGGGATTCGGATCGGACACGCCTTGAGCGGCGATTCACCAAATTGTGCAAGGGCCCCCAGAATTCGTGCCCACACCCTTGGCGGGGCGCGATGCGCAATGCCCGAGGCAACCAGCTGGTGTAACCAGCGACCGGCGCCGAGCTTCATCGTGGCACGCGTCGCCAGGTGGATTTCCCCCGAAAGCACCGTGACATCATGGCCGTTGGCAAGCGCCATGTCCCGGATCACCCGAAGCATATCGCACCATTCGTCACGGTGAGCGCGGCTTTGCCACTGATCGCGCAGATCGTCCTCGTATTTCTGCATTTTGGGGATGGCGACCATCAGAGCCTCAAACACCGACAGGCGTGGACCCAGCAACGGCACGCTGGACATCAGGAACGTGTGACCCTGCACCGGGGTCGAGGCCTCAGCTCGAATCATCTTCCAGCCGCCGTCCCCCATTACCTCGTGGCGCGTACGCTCCGACCTCATATCAGGTGCAAGGAGGCGCAGACCGGCTGTGCGAACACTCCAGCCCAGATGCAGCCCGGCAGGATCGTGGAACCGTTCAGGCAGATCACCATCTACTGCGGCATGCTGAAAGGTCAAAAAACTCTCGCGGGCAACATCAAACAGGATTTGGCCGACCGGTGTGTCGGTCTTCGACCCCGGTAGCGATCCCCAGCCATCGCAAATATCGTGGTCGTCCCACTGCATGAGAGACGGCACGCGCGCGGCGATCCAGACAAATTCCGGCGCACGATAAAGCGCCACGTAGCGCTCCAGGAAGCGTTCGCGCAAATAATGGCGCAAATCGGCAAGATCGGCGCGCGAAGGATCCTTGGGGATATGTTCGGGCCAGTCCTCGCTCAGGGGGTGACCCTCGGTGACTTGGTCAGCATAGACCTGATCGCCACCGTGCAGCAGCAGGGAAAACGGCGCGTTCCGGTGATCTTCTGTCAGGCGTGCCCACATCGCATTGCGCTCGGACCCTTCGCGCTCCAGATCGCCGATTTGCTCGCCGTTGCAGGACACATAGGCGATCCGTATATCGCCTCGAAAATCACTTGCCAAGGAGTAACTTTGGCCGTTCCAGGCATAACAGGACGAGCGGTTTGCGGGCAGGTCGAAGCGTGCTCGCCAAACGGTCATATGATCGTATTCCGCGAGGATTTCCGCTGTATGTACGCCGTGGACCGTTTCGATTGGCTCCGGGCACTCGCCATTGTCCGCAATGAAAAGGACAGAGAGCCGTAACACATATTTCTCGACATGGTCGAGAAAGAGAAGCGGTCCGGTCATGACCGGAGGTTCGGATGTCATGCGCAAGGTGGTTCCGATCAGTCTTCGGGCACTACTGTCGCCGTTGTCCTCGTCGCAGGACAGCGGGTATTGCAATCAGCGCGATCAGCCCTGCAACCCAAACCAGCAGAACGACCGTCTTGACAAGAAAATGAATCGATCCACCCGCCCAGCCGAGCAGCCCCTCAATATTGGCCGCATCACGTAAAGCCGTGGCTTCCTCCCCAAGGCCAAACCACTTCGCAAGCCCCGCTCCGGTATCGGCCAGTGGCCCGGCTGCACCGGAGATCCAGGAGAGGACCGGATCGACCAGCCACCAAGCGCCGAGCGAAAGCGCAGACCATATGACCAGCCCGGCCACGATGACCGAGGTCGGAATATTCAGCACCGGCAGGGCTCTGCGTTCGCGATAGCCGGAATGGTCATCGCCCTCATAATACCCACCCATGTCGCGATACCGTCTGTGTTTGGGTCGCCGGAAAAGATGATGTCCCATGATTTGCTTCCTCTAAGGGTGACGTTCACCTCCGCCAACACAACGTATCGCATCCTGGCCTACCAGATGACTGCGGGGGATGCAAAGCGCAAGGTGAAAGTCCAGACGTAAGGAGACTGCGCCGCAGTGACTCCAGGCAGGCCCATGTCCACCCGTATTTGCTGCCTGCAAAGGCTATCTAATCAAAAATTTCCGACAACCAGGACTTGCGGCGATACCCATGTTTGCCATGGCCTCCATGCTTGCCGTAACCGCCGTGCTTGTCATAGCCTCGGGGTTCTGGCTCGCGACGTGGTGGCTGCGCCAGTTCTACGGCACTACGCTCGATGATCTTGTCCAGCTCCCCCCGGTCCAGCCACACGCCCCGGCATTTGGGGCAATAATCAATTTCCACACCTTGTCGATCGGCCATCGTCAGATCAACACTCTCGCATACTGGACATTTCATGAGCTTCTCCTTTAGGTCAATCATCAGGGAAATCATAGTAGCACACCCCTTCACACTTGGGGCAACTAATCAAAATATTCTCCAGCATGTTATCGGCACCAACCATGATTAATTGGTGTGCCCAGAAGCCCCCTGCCCCCATTGAGCAGGTGATCTATTATCTGTTGTGAATCAAGGGGCAGTCTAGGTATCCTGTATTTTCGGTCAATACCGATAATTCGACGCGGATTATTCCCACACGGATGAGGTCGCGCCCCATGCAGCCACGCTGTTGCCGGAAACCACGATCCAGCTCTTTGACTTCATGTAAAATTGTGCACCTGCCATTAATTTAAGTCTGGTGTTGCACCACAAATAGAATTCCGAGGGCGAGAGACCAAGCATAGAGTAAGCTGAATACAGCAGATACACCTTTATACATAGACACCAAACGAGGTCGATCCAATGAGTCATGACCATGTGCATATGCGCCCAGAGACCAAGGATAAACGCGTTGCTATCGCCATCTGGGCGAACGGGATCCTGACCCTGGCTCAGATTGGGGGAGGTATCTTTGCCGGTAGTCTCGCCCTTATCGCGGACGCCTTGCATAATTTTTCAGACATGGCATCACTCGTCATCGCGTTCGCGGCGCAAAAAATTGCGCGCCGCCCGGCTGACGCAAGGATGACCTTTGGCTACGGGCGCATTGAAATCGTTGCAGCCCTCATCAACTACACTACCTTGATCATTATCGGGTTCTACCTGATTTACGAAGGTGGCATGCGGATAATCGATCCTCCGCAAATCAAGGGCTGGTGGGTAGTCTGGCTTGGTGGTTTCGCCTTAGCCGTGGATGCATTGACAGCGTTGCTCACCTATTCGATGCAGAAAGACAGCGTCAATATCCGTGCACTGTTTCTTCACAATCTGTCGGATGCACTCGCGTCGGTTGCCGTGGTCATTGGTGGGGCCCTTATCTTGCTCTACGACATGCGGTGGGTTGATCCCGCCATCACCATAGGTATCGCGGGCTACATTCTCTACCTGGGTCTGACGGAAATCGGCGGAACCATCAGAACACTCATGTTAGGCAGCCCTGTGGATATCGATACCGATGACGTCATTGTTGCCCTGTCCAACATCGAAGGCGTTATCGACCTTCACCACGTGCATTTTTGGCAGATGGGCGAACACGATGCATCGCTGGATGCCCATGTGATTATCGAGAAAAGTGCATGGGATCAGCTTGAGAACATCAAGTACGGGATAAAACAGGCTCTGGAGCAGGAATTCAACATACGTCATTCGACGCTGGAATTCGAGCACCCAGACCACATGCACAAGGATGCCCACACTTATGGGCATGGTTAAGAGTACGGTTCTCCGCAAGCATCGGCCAGATGCGGTGACTATTTCAACAGGCCGCCAAAGCGCATAATGAGATTCGGAATACAGACTGACCCACACCACTATCGAAATGGAATTCAAGGCGGAGCGGAGTTCTGCTAGGAAGAATCCGAGCAACGAGCAAGGACCAGAAACTAATAGCGCAGTTGCAGAATACGCCGGGCGCCATTCAGCACGATCAGTCCAATGATCAGGCCAATGACCAAGTCGGGATAACGGGAACCCGTCCAAGCGACCAGAACGCCGGCAAGGATAACCCCCGAATTGGCGATGACATCATTAGCGGAAAAGATCCAACTTGCTTTCATGTGTGCGCCGCCGTGCCGGTTGCTTGCGATAAGCACCAAACACCAGACGTTGGCCGCCAAGGCCACAAGACCAAAACCCATCATTAACGTTGATACGGGTTCGCTGTCGAAGACAAATCGCCGCCCGACTTCAGCTAGGACTCCCAGCGCCAGAATCAACTGCAGCCAGCCTGACAAATGCGCCGCGCGCAGCTTGGTGCGAAGGCTGTGCCCCACCGCGTAGAGAACGACGCCATAGACCGCAGCGTCGGCGAACATATCCAGGGAGTCGGCGATCAATCCGGTCGATTGAGCCAACCAGCCTACTGTCAGTTCAAGTACGAACATAATGCCATTGATGGCCAACAACCACTTCAGAATACCGGCTTCGATCTGGGCGGTTGCCTCTTCATTCTCCCTGGCCCGGGCAAGATCCTCCCCTCTCACGGGGGTGGTTTTTTCGAGAGTGGCACCCAACCCCAGGGAGCGCATTCTCTCCTCGATGGCAGCCCCATTGTTGCCATGGAATACGCGCACCTTCCGCTTCGGTGTATCGAACTCCAGTAAAACCCGGGGCTCAATACTGTCCAGAGCCATACGGATCATTCCCTCTTCCGACGGGCAGTCCATTTTTGGTACTCGGTAGTCACTGACATAGCCATGTTGAAAAGCCACGTCAGTATTCGCTATCCCAGAAGTGGGGGCACTGGCAATCTTGTTGCTCTGGCAGTCGTCGTTGCACGGGTCAGACATCGTATAAAGCCCTTATGGATGTACAGACGGTCACTATAAACTCTATAGCAACTATGGAATCAATCGAAATATTGAAAGATGATGAAAATCGGCGAACTGTCGAAAATGACTGGGATTAAGCCGTTCACTCGGCGCACACTGTGATGATGTCAACCGGATGATCGATGCCCACATTGATCAAGTGGAGACGCGTATCCAAGACCTCACCAAGCTGAACGAGCAACTGAGAATACTGCGCCGCAGTTGCTCAAACCGCCGGACAGTCGAGCAATGCGGCATATTACGAAATTTGTCGGCTACTCTGGCTTCGAGTGGCTGACAGTAGAATCCAAAAGCTCTCCTGAACGTTCTGCAACAGAAGCATTAGCATTTTTCCGCTGCCTTCTCGCCAGCCCCAGAAAGACCAGAAATACCCCCAGTACCGACAATTGCGCCAGGATCCCCTGCCAGGTGGATTTGACGCCGATCCAATCAAATTCAAAACTGACAGGTAAAGGCGTAATACCAATAAGATCCGCTTCCTGAAGCGCCGATATCGCTTTTCCCATCAGGATAAACGCTAGGGCCAGTAACAGGTAGGTGGTGACGAAAAAGAATTTGGCGATAGGTAATTTCACTGAGTAACGCACCAATAACCAAGCCAATACCGCCAAGAAAGCGGTGCCGACTACAAAGCCGCTGAACACGGATGGGTATTGCGCCGCCGCCGCTTGGGTCAGCAGGGCCTGATAAAACAAGACCGTTTCAAACACTTCACGATACACCGCGATAAATGCCAGCAGCGCAAGGCCCCACAGGGTACCCGCAGTCAGGTGGGAGTTGATGTGCTGCTGGATATAGGCCTGCCACTGGGCAGCATGGGTTTTACTGTGCATCCAGATGCCAACATAAAGCAATACGACCGCTGCCAAAAGAGCAGCGACCCCTTCCATGACTTCGCGGCTGGCACCACTGATACTGACCAGGGACTGTGCGGCAGCCCAAGTTGCAACACCGGCCAGCAATGCCGATACCCAACCCAAATGCACATATCGAAGTCCGTCGCGCCGACCGGTTCGCACCAGCACAGTAACCAAGGCAATGACCACGAGTAAGGCTTCAAGCCCCTCCCGCAACAAGATAACCAAGCTGGCACTGAACAGTGTCGCATTAGACAAGGTAGATTCCGAAAGTAATCGATCCGCATCATCCAACCGTGCCAGCGTCCGACTCATAGCACTTTCCACCTCCCCTGGGGGCTGTGCCTGCTTCAATAATCGCCTTATCGCCATTATATCGGTTTCGAGCGTCTGGCGGAGTGCTTTATCCTGCGCATCTAGGCTGTTTTCCACCAATTCAAAGCCATCCAGATAAGCGCTGACCGCCAATGCTTGTGCTGTCTGATAATCACCACGCTGGTGTGCCTGCTGTGCACGTAGCAATTGGTCGCGGGTGATTTTCAGAGGATCGGTCGTTTCCTGGAATAACAGTTCTGGATTTGCGCGCAGCCGTTCGATCCCCTGCTGCGTTATCTCTGAGTGTTCGGCAGCCAGTTGCGCCGGAGTGTGGTTGACCATCTGCGGCAAGGTGACGCTAGACGCTTCGCCCGTAACCGCAGAGCCGGATTGAAATGCCATTCCGCCGACATGGAACGCCAGCGACCAGCGTTGCTCTTCCGTCAGTTGGTTAAATGCCGGCATTGCGGTGTCGTCTATGCCATTGAATATGGCGTCGTACAGGCCCAGAAGCGACCGGTTCAAGGCTCGCTCTTTGCTGGTGAAATCGGTTGGAGCGGGCTCCAGCTGTTCGGCCATCACACCATCGCCCCCACCGGCTGCGCCATGGCAAGAAGCGCACTGGCTCTCATACAACCCTTTGACGGTCGCTTTCGACAACAGATGATCCGGCAGGGACGACTGCGGCATCAGTGCCAACAACGTACCCCGCAGGCTGCCGCTCATTTGCCGAATTGTTTCAATAGCCTGTTTGTTCTGGATGGCTGCCTGTAAAGCCTTTGCCTGATATGCCAGGTCGCCAGCGTCGGCTGATTTATCCTGAAGCTCAGAAATATTCGTCACAATGAGCTGGGAAAACTCCAGCATTTCCTGATATTCACCGTCATTGACCACATGGCCATCTTTGACGGCTTCCACGTAATCCACAGCAATGTATTCGGCCAGCTGTGCCAATTGACGCATCTGAGCCCAGCCGTCATCACTCATCTCGGCCTGACTAGTCGCTGGAAGCAAACACGATAAGCCCAGCAGCAGTACTGAGACATTCAAAACAAATTGCTTCGGGCTTATAAAACGGTATATCCAGTGCGCCTGCATTAACGAGATCTCTACTTGGCTTGTTGCTAATGATAATTAATCTCAATTCTAATGCCTATGGTAGCTATAGAGTCAAGTGTGTGACTGGTTTGTTGGCATTCCTGACAACACGGCTCCTGTCGGCACACGGGATATCCTTCTGCCTCCATTGAGCTGCTCTCATAACCAGTCGTACCCGCAGTCCGGGGCCGTGCAGAATGGCATTACGGTGCGTATCTTCTGTCGGAGCAATCTCACGCATCGCACTCCTCTTGCGTTTGTACATTGGACTGGTTGAGATACACCAGCATGATCATCCTGATCTTCACGGCGACCCCGGACAATGCGATTCTCTAGGCGCCAACAGATTATCGATTTCTTACAAAGTGGATCCTAGCTCTTGGGCTCATTTCATGAAGAAGACCCGCTTCAGAGTGGCTTTTGGGTTGGTGCGGTATCCTTAAGCTGGCTTTAGCGGCTGTTCGATAAGCCCGAGGCGTTCGTAATAACGAATAGTTTCGACACTGACCCGAGCTGCTTGTGCCAGTTTACCGATGGTCAATTGACTCATCACTTTCTCCCGTAGCACTCACCTCTACATCAGCCATGCTGGGTAAACTGATCGTGAAGCGCGTGACGCCGCGTTCGGAGATCACCGCGATGTTTCCTTCATGGGCCTCGACTATGGACTTGACGATAGCCAACCCCAAGCCAGCACCTTCGCTTTGTCGTTGTCGGGAGGGATCGACCCGGTAAAACCGGTCGAAAACCCTGGGCAAATGCTCGGCTGGAATTTCCGGCCCCGGATTCTGTACGCTGAGTAACGCCCTACCCTCGCCCGATGAATCCAGCCGGACCAGCACTCGTCCCTCCTCAGGTGTATGACGTAGGGCATTGGACAGCAGATTGGATAATGCACGACGCAGCATGGCGCGGTCACCCTGTATGATTGGCGCCTTTCCCTCCAATACCAATTCGATGTGTTTTTCCTCCGCCAGCGCCTCGAAAAAATCGAACAGCTCGCGCACTTCACGAGCCAGATCCAGCGGTTCCCAGACAGGCTTGAGCAGGCCGTGTTCGCTCTGGGCCAGCCAGAGCATGTCATTAACCATTTTGGTCAGGCGCTCCTGTTCTTCCAGGTTTGAATATAACAGTTCGCGATATTCTTCCAGGCTTCTGGACTTACCCAAACCCACCTGAGTCTGGGTGATCAGGTTGGTTAGCGGTGTGCGCAATTCATGGGCGATATCAGCGGAGAAATGAGAAAGTCGAGCAAAGCTGTCCTCCAATCGCCCAATCATATGGTTGAACGAATCAACCAGCGTTTTCAGCTCCCCCGGCACGGTATCGGGATCGAGACGCACATGCAGCCGATCAGCCTGGACATTACCCATAGTCTCACTGAGAGTACGTATTGGGGCATGCCCCTGATGCACGCCATACCAGGCCGCCAGGAGAGTGATGGCCCCTGCCGCCACCATGATCATCCACAAGCTGCGACGAAAATTTTCCAGAAAGTGGATGTGGAAATCCATATCGATGGCAGCGACGATGCGATAGTCCTGGCCCGCGATGCGGGTATGGGTGGCAGTGCCACGGTAGGTTTTGCCATCAGATTGCCAGGTGTACAGATTGTCTACCTGGATGCGGGCCACAGGGGCATAGGTGTTCGCCTGTAGCAAAGATCCGGTGTCCACGGAACTATAGACCAGACGTCCAGCATCATCCCAAACTTGAAAATAGACGCCGTGATGGCCAGACACAGCTCGCGCAAGGGCGTCCTCCGGAGCCAGACCCTGATCCTTCGCCGTTTGCAGGGCCTTCTCAACAGCACGGGTAATCACCACCAATTCGTCGGCATCCTGTTCAGCAAAATGGCGCTCCACCTCCTTTTGCACCAGATGGCCGATCATCAGCAGACTCAGGCTGATGGCGATCGCGACAAACAACATCACCCGGCTGTTGAGTGACAGCGGTCGTCTCCGGGCGAGGCTAACCTTCGTCATGGTCGTCTTCAACCTCCAGCTTGTAACCCATGCCACGCACGGTGTGAATCAGCTTGGGCTCATAATCGTCGTCGATTTTTGCCCTTAGGCGCCGTATGGCCACATCAATGACATTGGTGTCGGAATCAAAGTTCATGTCCCACACCTGGGAGGCGATCAAGGAGCGCGGCAACACCTCACCCTGACGACGCACCAGCAGCTCTAGCAGGCAGAATTCCTTGTGGCTGAGATTGATTTTTCGGCCGGCGCGCGTGACCCGGTGCCTAGGCAGATCCAGCACGAGATCGGCCACTTTGAGCTGATCCGACAGGGGTGGTGCCGAACCCCTGCGCAACAAGGTGCGCACCCGTGCCAGCAACTCGGCAAAGGCGAAGGGTTTTACCAAGTAGTCATCGGCGCCCAGCTCCAGCCCCTTGACCCGGTCATCCACGCGGTCGCGCGCGGTAAGGAACAGCACCGGTGTCTGGCGACCCGCCTCACGCAGCGACTGCACGATGCGCCAGCCATCCACGTCGGGCAGCATGACATCCAGCACAATCAGGTCGAAAGACTCGGTCATCGCCAGATGGTGGCCATCGAGACCGTTGCGAGCCAGGGACACTTGAAAACCGGCTTCGCTCAACCCCTGCCGCAAATAGTCGCCAGTCTTGATTTCATCCTCGACCAACAGTAGTCGCATAAATACCTCGCTTATCACGTTTTATATCAGTCTAGCGGGTCATTCCCCACAGTAAGATCATACCAAGGTGACATTTTTGTAATCTACGGGTCATCTGGCTGACAGGGGAGATTAGTTAATATAGGATTTATCTGTGCTGATGCGGGTTGGTATCGGTCACCGTCACTGGCTCGCCCGTTCAGCTGTTTCGAGAAAGGCCGCGCTATACGATTCATGACAATGACTCTTGGAGGTGTGTAATGCATATTCAATTTCTGCGAAACGCGGCGCTCGTTTTGGCCGTGCTGCTGGTGGCCGGATGTGCCAATAGTCCGTTTTACCATCGGTACGTCATGGTGGGTCAGGTGGTGCAGGCCTCCGACGGGCGCACTGTCATCTGCATCAGCGAACCCAAGGGCGCTGAAGTGGGGCAAGTGCTGGACGCCTACCGCGTCGTGTTTAGAACGGATGTCGTTGAGGAAGGTGAATCTGACTGGGCTCGCGAGTGGGTCGGTAAGGTCAGCGTCGACGGGATCATCGACGAGCATTTCGCCACGGTTGATGTGATCGAAGGCAAGGTTATGAAAAACGATATCGTTGAATTGGAGTATTTATGAAAACGTATAGTGCGACACGCCGTCGCTTCGTACAGGGCCTTGCAGCCGGTGGCGTGCTGGCCGCCACACCGGCCTGGTTGCAGGCGGCTGTAAAAGGTGCGACCGCGCTGGGCTCAGCACCAGTACTCAGCGGCCGAGAAATCGATCTAGTGATCGCCGAAACTCCCGTCAATTTCACTGGCGTCACGCGCATGGCCACCACCATCAACGGTTCCATCCCGGCACCAACGCTACGATTGCGTGAAGGCGATGACGTCACCATTCGCGTCACTAATCGTTTACCTGTCGACACTTCTATTCATTGGCACGGAATACTGCTGCCCTATCAAATGGATGGTG
>OJIO01000794.1_pt1 | contig 17341 bp, 12 predicted proteins | sample 1595621 | NCBI WGS metagenome assembly OJIO01 (sample SAMN05416776, study PRJEB24817) | seawater metagenome | isolation source: Sea water | place: Canada:Atlantic | collected 2013-07
TACACTATCCTCTTCGTCGGCAGCGTCAGATGTGTATAAGAGACAGTCATTATATAGTTTTGACAATCTTGGTTTCCGATCTGTAAGTACAAAAGCTTCATCTAAATCTAGGAATCTTCTATCAATAAAATGATCGCTAATATTTTCAATCTTGTCATAATTTGGCTCCGTGTAGTTCGTTTCTGTAAAATCGAGATTAGCTTCACTCGCTAAAAATATCAAGTTCCTATTCGCTTCTTCTCCAGGAGTAGCTAACAAATCAACTTCAAATCCAGACGATTCAAAGGTTTTATAAACAGATCTTGCAGCTTTACCTTTTTCTCCTTTTGTGTATCCATAAAAATTTGACATTATCATACCTTGAGGCTTGAGAATTCTTTTAGTATCTTCAAACCCCTCTTTTGTAAGTAGGTGTTCTGGAACAGACTCGCTCAAAAAAGTATCGAATATTACGATATCATACTTTTTATCAACCGTTTTAATAAAATGTCTGGCATCATCAATATGAACATTTGTTCGTGGGTCAAGATTGAAAAATTCGACAGAAACTTCAAAAACACGCTTATCAATTTCCACGACGTCTACATTGTATCCTAGTCGATTAAGTTGTTTGACTATTGTTCCCCCTCCCAATCCCAAGAGTAATACTTCTGAACCTTTAGGGTAGATCGAAGCTGCAGTAGGAAAGTATTGTGACCAATTCCAAATACTATATGCAAAGTCGTTTTCATGACCAACATAGGTTTGCAAGGTATTATTAACTAACAGTGCCCTCCCTATCCTATGATCAGGAGTGATGTCATAAGAAGGATGATCTACTACTTTAATTTGACCTAGAATACCTTCTGAATGATATAGTTCTTTATATTCTTCGGTATAATTTTCACTTGAAAAAGAACTAGCGATAGTTCCTATAGACAAAAATACAATGAAGAGCAAGGCTTTTGATCTGTCTATACTAAGAAGTGAGATCAGTGGAAGAACAGCTAAAATTAACCCTGAAATTATCGCTGGCATCGTTAGTCCAAAATTAGGAATAACATAAAAGCCCATAAGAAACGTATATAGTATTCCTCCTAAGGTAGAGATGGCATATACATTCCCGGCACTACTTCCCGCAGAGTCGGCTGACTTGGTTAACAGATTGATGATTATTGGTGACACCATCCCCATAAATATTAAGGGAGGTACCATAAAACAAAGTAAAGATAAAATGGCTCCCACTTCTAAATTAAAATTGATGGTCATTTCCATTATTATTGCACTCGTGAATGGCATTAAAATTAGAAGAACTGACGCACTAAGCAATACAAAATATAACAGCTTTTCACTACCAATATATTTTAATGAAAGTCTTCCACCGATAAAATAACCTAGTGTAAGACCTCCTAGGGTTAATCCCAGAGCAGCTGCCCAAACATAAAGAGACGTTCCAAAATATGGGGCTAAAAGTTTAGCTCCGATAAGTTCACAAGCCATCACTGACCCCCCTTCAATAAATGAGAGTAACAGCAAGAATTTTTTCTTTTGAGTTGGATTCATTTTACACTTTCTTAAAAGTAATATACAAGTAAACTAGTATTTATTGCTAGTGCTACAAGAATAAAGTAACTGTAGTGAAAAGCAAAGTAGATTTTTTGAGAGATCAAGACGAAAAATACAAGCATAGCATTAGCTATGGCGAGGCTTTTCAACGATGATATTTCAAAAAAGATCAAGTTTTACACTGTATTTATTTTGTTCTTGATTCACTAGTGAATTGTTTGGAATAATAATTAATGAAATGAAGAAATGCAAACAGTAATAAGTATACACAGAAAAAGGCGTATCAACATTTCTGCTGATACACCTTCTAAAGAATTATTATTTAATTTTAGTGATGTGCAATAGGATCTGCATTTCCATCAGGATCTCCACTTACATTTCCATCAGAATTTATTCCTCCGATTAATAGAATACCACATACATGAGGACTTGCCATAGAAGTACCACTTAATGTAGCATATCCACCACCTTTGTAAGTAGAAAATACTCCTGAACCAGGAGCACAATAATCTACTGGTGGATTTCCCCAGTTACTAAAAGATGACCAAGTATCTGAAGAAGTCATCGATGAAACCGTATAAATGTTAGGGCCATTTGCTCTTGCAGGTGAAGAACTGTTAGCATCTGTAGATGAATTACCCGCAGCTAATGCAAAAGGACATGATGCTGAAGCTCCTATTACCGCATTATCTAAGGCTGTAGAAATACCTCCACCAAGACTCATATTTGCAGCATCTCCTGATGAAGCATTCGCAGCGACATAATCAACACCCGCTATAACACCAGAATTTGAACCGCTACCTCTTTTATCTAATACCCGTACTGCAACTACTTCTGCACCCGCCGCAACACCTATAACACCAATAGCATTATCAATTGCACCTACTGTACCTGCAACATGGGTTCCGTGACCATTTTGATCATCAGGACTAGTTGATGATGGACCTCCAGAAAGAAATGAAATAGAATTTGCAACATCTACATTGAGATCATTGTGATCGAGATCAATTCCTGAATCAATAATCCATGCTTTTCCTGCATTACTACCATCTATAGCTCCACCAACTCTTGTTACGCCATAAGGGGTAGTTTGGTCTGGATCACCACCACCTCCTCCACCTGGAGGACCTCCCATAGTTACATGGAACATTTGATCTTGCTCTATGTATGCTATTCTTTTGTCTTTGCTTAGCTCCTGAACTTCTTGATCAGTAAGTTTCATTGAAACTCCTTTTATAGTTTTTACATATGCATGAGGAATTTCCCTTGATGCCACATTTCGCTCTTCAAAGAGTCCATTAGCAAAAGCTTTCATTTCCTCTTTCTTAGCGGAATAATTACTTTTTGTAATGCTCGCTCTATCGTTGGCAACAGCATCTTCTTCGAAAACAATAATATATTGCCCTTCAATTACTTGTGCCTGATCATAGGAAATAAGCTTACTAGATTCTTCAATATTTTGTAATAATTCAGCCTCCTTATCAACAAATTCTTTTTGACAGGCAGTGAATATCACTGCGATTGTAGCTACCAAAAAAGTCAATCTTAACAACTGTTTTTTCATAATTAATAAATTATATAGTGAGTAAGGGCGACAAAGTAGTTATAAATTACAAATATCAACAAAATAATAGCGTATTATTTTGTTTTTGTATGTTTTGTTGAATTATATGTTTGTTGGACTACATGTTTGTTGGGATTAACCTTGTGATAATACGGTAATTAAGCCTTTAGAGAATGTAATTTCAGCTATCTATTCATCCAACCCTTAAATTCTGTAGTTTTCTGTCTACTTACGATAAATTCTTGATCACGGGGATTGGAGATAGTGAGTTTGACCCTATGATTAAAATATGGGTCGATTTTTAGTATCGAAGGCTTATATATGATTTGTCCTCTATTGATTTTGTAGAAGTTCTCTTGATCCAATGTTGAAAATAATTGATCTATGGTTTCTTCAATAATGAAGCGCTTGTCTTTCGTGATGCCAAAGGTGATGCTATCTTCAGAATAGAAATGTTGAAAATGAGATATGTCAACCTGAACAAACCCACTGCCTTCCTTAACTAGAATTCCGCTCCTAGGTTTAGGCTTTTGTATACTGCCTAAAAGTTGTTTTAGAATATCGGAATCTATGTTTGTTGATTTGTTAGCTTTAGTGAATTTATTCAATGCCGCATCTAAATCTTCTTTTTGAATCGGTTTTAGAAGATAATCTACACTGTTCACCTTAAAAGCTTGTATGGCATACTGATCAAATGCTGTTGTAAAAATAATAGGTGAGTCAATTTCTACTTTTTGGAAGATTTCAAAACTTAGACCATCGGCCAATTGGATATCCATGAACACAAGATCAGGTGCATCGTTTTTCTGGAACCACAATACTGTGTCTTCGACTGTATCTAAAATATCAAGCAGATGATATTTGAAATTGCATTTAGTAAGCATGTCCTGGAGCTGACTCGCAGCACGAGGTTCATCTTCAACTATGAGTATCTGCATGGCTAACATTTTTTGTAGCAATCAAAAGTGGAATAGATACTATGAATTTTTCTCCATCGTTTACAATAGAAGGCATCTTATCCGAGATCAAAGAATAACGTTTTTCTATATTTTTCAATCCCAACTTGGTAGATGGTAGTTGTGTAGATTTTGGTTGAATCCTATTTTCTACTATCAATTGATCATCTACTAATTTTACTAATATTTCTAATGGTTTTGCTCTTGAGATTACATTATGTTTGATTGCATTCTCCAGTAATAATTGTAAACTCATAGGGACCACTTTAAAATCGAGTGATTCCTCACTAATAGTCCAAACTAGATTCAAGTTATCACCAAACCTTTCGGATTGGATGTGGATATATGATTTTGCAAATTTCAATTCATCTCGTAAGGTTACCAAATTTGCATTACCTGTATCTAAGATGAATCTGTAAACATCCGATAACTTATCTACGAATTGTTTAGCATCATCTTTAGAATCTTGATCAATGATATCTCGGAGGGTATTTAGACTATTGAAGAGAAAATGTGGTTGCGCTTGATTTCTTAAGGCATCCAATTTTGCAGTGACGATGATTTGTTTCACTTGCTCTTCATCTCTTATTGACTGCTCAAGCCTTACATAGAAATAAACCGCTTCATATATAGCCATTATCATTGTACTAATGATCAAAATAGGCAACAAGATCCTTGCTTTTGACATAGGATGATAGTCGTCTCCAATCATAGAAGAAATAATAACATTCCCAAAGATATCCACTAACAACACCGTGCAAATTAATGCTAAAAACAACAGTGCAATTCGTTTAAAATTATTTTGAAATAATGGATATTTTTTTCGCAATGATATCATCACACTCCTCAATATAAACCAATTGCAAGCTGAGAAAAAAAGTGAAAAACTCCATTGAACAATCGCAATATGTAAAGGGTTATTTGCGAATGAATTACTAAAAAGGTAATCCGTAATAAATGAAAGCACGATTACACCAATAAGCACAAACCAAAAGTCATCAAAGCCCAAATACTTTATTCGTTTCTCTTTATTCATTAGAATCCGCTTTCAATTATATGTTTATTAATGCCATTCCTTGCTTTGCTTGGTAAAAAGTAAAACCTATCCATGCCGCATAAATTAATCCAAAGATAGTAACTGCAATGATTTGATTTCTATTTGTTGTCTTCCATTTCTTTGATACCCAAAAAGCGAACAATGGAATGATCTGCATACCATGAATTCCAAAAAAGTGCGCTATCCTGAGATCTCCTGCTATGGTGCTCCAATTGACCAAAGGCAAACCTGCACCTCCATCTGCTACTCCTACATTGTGAGACATTTGACTGATCATTTGCCCACCTATCCAACTAGCTACTAAAATAAGTATCCAACTTATCAATATTGCCCATTGAATAGATTTAGTAGTTTTCATTTTAAGCCTAATCGTTTCTATTATGAAAAATATCATAAAAAGAACATTGATAGCAATCAAAACTCCCATTGCTGCAAATAGAAGTCTATCGATAGGATTATAAATATTATAATGAGATTGAACTCCTCTGGCTCCTTGCACTACTATTATGACAACTTCAATCAATAAAGTCCATGCAACAGTGTTATTTACTATACTTTTTTTCCTTTTGGAAAACGGATACAATGTTGTAAAATAACCAACTGTGAAGACATAGATACCCGTTGAGGTTAAAAACTTCAATGGTTTCACCCATACATTTACACCTAAAAGGATTCTATCATCTAACATGAGACCAGGAATACAAGCTGCTGCAAAAATGAAGTGAGCAACAACGATCCAATACAGTGCAGGACTTTCTGTTTTTACAGTGTTAACAGTCTCATTTAGCAGTCCTTTTATTTTTGTATAAAATTCGAATAACTTGTCTGATTCACTTTTAATTGAAAATGATTTTAATGAAGTACCTTCTGATAACACTAATTCTGATTGTTTTGATTTGTTTGAGTAATTCATGAATTGATAGATTTTTTAATTGAAGTAATGATCACAAAAAGGAGAAACCCGATTGGCCCAAACATAAATGTGAAGAAGAGGCAAGGAGCCATTAATAATTGGTGGATTTTGGTCTCTCTATTTTGATTTACCATCCACATTCCGATCAAAAGATCAAAACATATATAGTGCATCCATCCCGCTAATATTGTATTGTCTTTGGTGAATAGTTCCTTAACAGAAGCGAAGCTACCAAAGTCCATAGCTCCATCAGCACTTATCGACAAAAAGATATATACTGCATATATGATGGCGATGACAATAGGTACAACTTTATAATCGATCAAAAATCGAGTGACCTTCCACTTTGGGAGTAAGATCATCAAAGCCCACATTGGCATTGCGCTAAAACCTCCGATTGGGAATACTTCTGCTGGAGTCATGGTAAATTTTTTTGATTAATAATGGATCAAATATCAATTAGAATTGACGGATTTAGAACTGATTCTGGCTGAACCATCGCAATTGGCAGTTGAATGGGTATGAGATAATAAGTGCTCCTAAGTGTAATGAAGTCTCACGAACCACACAATCGAAATTTCTCTATTTCAATAATATTACTTTAAAACTATAATTTCTAAACCTTCTACTTGCAACTGTGTTTCATTTAGTGTATATTTGCAACAACGTTTCATTTAGAAAGTATGATAAGTAGATTTTTCGGATTTAATTTTGATTTTGCAGGAGCCATAACAGCCTCTCTTTGCGCGGTGCATTGTACTGTATTTCCGATATTACTTTCTTTAGGTTTTACTTCTACCTCTACCCATAACCATACTTTTGATTTTACGATGATGTCTTTAGGAGTACTCATAGCTGGTTATTCATTGGTTAGAGATTATATGAAGACACATAAGAATCCTCAACCATTATTTTTAGCACTTGCTGGGTTCGTTATTCTATTTATAGGCATTGAGACTCATGGTGAGCTATTTCTACTTAATATAATAGGAGGCCTTATGATCGTAGGCAGTCACCTATTAAATTGGAGATTGTCCCATTCTAAGTCGCTGGTTAAATCATAAGATTTCTTCTTATCTCTAATTATTGATACACTTCATCTTATTTTTATTGACTTGATTGATATTTGGATTATCTTTCCTGCACACAATCATAATTGTCATGAGTATCAAATATAATTCTCCAGTTATACTAACGTTTGCTTTGATCTGTACAGCAGTATTTTTCTTAGATAAATTTTTAGCTGGCAACCTAATGGGATTTTTTGCTGTCGGCAACTCTGTTGATTTAACGAATCCACTATCTATATTTAGCCTTTTTTCTCATGTAATCGGACATGGAAGTATGGATCATCTTCTAGGCAATTTGACTTTCATTCTTCTACTTGGGCCTATCATGGAAGAGAAATATGGATCGAAATTCACTCTATTCATGATTCTCATCACTGCCCTGATAACTGGTCTACTTAATGTCACCTTCTTTGACACTGGACTTTTAGGAGCTTCAGGTATAGTTTTCATGCTGATATTATTAGTCTCATTTACCAATTCAGATGGGGGCCAAATACCATTAACCTTTATATTAGTAGCTTTATTATTTGTAGGAAAAGAAGTAATTCAGATTATGGGCAGTGATCAAATATCTCAATTTGCTCATATCATTGGCGGTGTATGTGGCAGTGTCTTTGGATTTTTGGGGAAAAAGCAAGCCAATAGTACTAGTCTAACTTAAGTTAACTTGAAGAGTTTTTTACTACAAAGTATTTGCACGAAACACTATACCCCACATTTGATTTGACCCATTATAAGAATGATATAATTACACAATAAGTCTGAACTCACCTTAACACAGTTGATCAAATCAATTGAGAATATTATATTAGTCTTTTTAAAATTAATCCACATATCACAATCATTAAAAATTACATTCAAAATGGACATTAACAATACAGTTGACGATCTTTATTCTTCTGAAGTCTCTTTATCCCACGAAATCAAATCTTATTTAAAGGAAACTGCTAAATGGGCAAAGTTTATTTCAATAGTTGGTTTTGTACTTGTAGGGTTTATGATTTTAGGTGCTTTAAGTATGTCTTTTATTATGGGCGCTGCGACATCTCAATTCGTTGATGCAGGATTTTCTTTTCCTCCAGCTCTTTTTTCCATTTTCTATTTAGTCTTGGCAGCTATTACAGCTGTTCCGATTTACTTTCTCTATAAATTTGCCATAAATATGCAAGAGGCACTTAGTAGAAATAATGAAGAAGCAATGACAATAGCGTTCAGAAATTTAAAATCTCATTATAAATTCTACGGCATAGCAATGATTATCATGCTTGGCTTTTATGCTTTGATGTTTGTAGGCTCGATACTTGGCGCTGGATTGATGATGTAACTCTATATCATTAGATAACTAGCCCATACAGCAATGATGATCGAAATTCCGATGCTGTAATATTTCCGTTTTATATGTAGAATATTCACTAATAGGTAACTGATTAACAAAGTGCCTAGCACTATAATGATTTGCCCTAACTCAACACCAATATTAAAAGACAACAGCGGCATTATGATACTCTCATCTCGACCTAATATTGCTTTAAAAAAATTAGAAAATCCTAATCCGTGAATGAACCCAAAACCTAATGCTAGACCATAGTTGGCCATTACATTTTCTTTCCTAATGTCATCTTGATCATTGAGATTTGATTGACCTTCATCTACAAATATCTGAGCTTTCCAGATATTATAAATACATGTGAGAATAATAGTAATAGGAATTAAAGTCTCAACAAGGGAAGCTGATATATTCACAATTTTCAAGGCAGATAGTGCTAAAGTAAGTGAATGACCAATCGTAAAAGCTGTAACTAAGATCAGAACTTTCTTCCAATCTTTGATCAAATATATAGCACATAAGGCCACAACAAAGAGGATATGATCGTATCCTTTTGGATCAAGAATATGATCAAATCCCAATTCTGTGTATGCTCCAATCATTTGCTATAAAGAGTTCGAGTACAATAATTTTATAAATAGAAAAAAGTTCTTTTTGAATTATTTTTTCAAATCGAATGCATTATCAATTATCTCATTTTGTTGTCTGTCATGAACTTTCTTGAATCCTGATGCAGTAGAAGCACTCGCCGGTCTTGATATTAGTTCAATTGGGTCTTTTCTCATGTATCTCATGATAAAGTCCCAATATCCCATGTTTGCAGGTTCTTCTTGTACCCATCTCACATCTGCTTTTTTATACTTAGACATCATCTCACGAACTTGACTTTCAGGAAATGGATGCAATTGTTCTACTCTGGCAATTGCTATATCTTCCCTCTTTCCTTCTTCCTGTCTTGCTAATAAATCGTAATACACTTTTCCAGTACAGATCAATAACCTTTTCACTTTCGTTGGATTTGCTATTGGATCATCATATGTCTCTACAAATCCATTTTTACCTGTCAGCTCTGAGATGTCAGACACACACTTTGGGTGACGAAGTAGCGACTTAGGTGACAATACTACCAATGGCTTCCTAAACGGTAATGCCAATTGTCTTCTTAATAAGTGGAAGTAATTTGCTGGACTTGATACATTTGCAATAATCATATTAAAATCAGAACAAGATTGCAAGAAACGTTCTACTCTAGAACTACTATGCTCTGGTCCTTGGCCTGCATATCCATGAGGAAGTAGCATAATCAAACCACTCATTCTCTGCCATTTACTTTCTGCAGCTGATATATATTGATCAACAATAGTTTGTGCTCCATTATAGAAATCACCAAACTGTGCCTCCCAGATTACAAGCGATTCGGGAGATGCTAATGAATAACCATACTCGAACCCTAAAACAGCAAATTCTGATAAAAGTGAGTTATAGATCATAAACTCCCCTTGATTTTCACCAAGTTTACTTAATCTATTGTATTGCTCATAAGTTTTTGCATCTCTTAGTACAGCATGTCTGTGAGAGAAAGTCCCTCTTTTTACATCCTGCCCGCTCATTCTTACATTCTTACCTTCTAATAAAATAGAACCATATGCAATCAATTCACCAAATGCCCAATCGATCTTCTTGGCATCGATTAATTTTCTTGATCCTTTCTGGAGCCTTGCCACTTTTGATAGTGGTGTAAATCCTTCAGGAAGATTAATCAATTTATCAACTACAGTATCTACAACTTTCTTGGTAATTGACGTTTTTACAGTTTTTAGATCTGTATACCTTGTATTCTTTTTAAGTTTCTGCCAAGATTTCTCAGGTTGTTGATAGCTATATGGAAGAGATTTTTCTTTTACAGAATCTAATCTACTTTGTAGGTCCGCCCAGAAAGTATCTTCCATAGCTTTCGCCATCTTTTCTTCTACATCTCCACGAGAGATCAACTTCTCTAAATATAATTCTCTTGGGTTTTTGTGATTGCTGATTGACTCATACATCTGTGGCTGAGTAAATTTGGGATCATCTCCTTCATTATGCCCATGCTTTCTGTAGCAAACCATATCAATGAATACATCATTATTGAATTTCTGACGATATTCTATAGCTAATTCCGCTGCCCAAACTACTGCTTCAGGATTGTCACCATTGACATGGAAAACAGGAGCCTGAACCAAGCTAGCTGCCGCTGTACAATATGTAGATGAACGTGCATCTTCAAAATCAGTTGTAAATCCTACTTGGTTATTGATCACATAATGAAGCGTACCGCCTGTGTAATAACCTTCAAGTTGACTCATTTGTACCGTTTCATATACTACTCCTTGACCCACTACCGCCGCATCTCCATGTATCAATACAGGTAGAATCTTGTCATAATCGCTGTCAAATAATATATCTGCTTTAGCCCTTGCAAATCCTTCTAAAACTGGATCTACCGACTCTAGATGAGACGGGTTAGGTGCTAATTTCAAGTAAACATTATTTCCTGCAGGAGTTTTTACTTGTGAACTGTAGCCTAAATGATATTTCACATCACCATCCCCATATTTCATATCTGGGACTGCAGCTCCTTCAAATTCATTGAAGATGTGTTCGTATGTCTTGCCCATAATATTAGCAAGAACATTTAGTCTTCCTCTGTGGGCCATTCCTAATAAAACTTCTTCTACTCTATCTGATGAGGCCGCAGAAATTATAGCATCCAATGCTGCTATTGTAGTCTCCCCTCCTTCTAATGAGAATCTTTTTTGCCCTACATATTTAGTATGCAAAAACTTCTCAAACATAACTGCACCATTAAGCTTTTCGAGGATTCTCTTCTTTTTTTCAAGGCTTAAGCCATAACTACCGTCAAGATTCATCGTCTCGACCTTTGACCTCAGCCAATTTCTTTTTTCTCTATTTTCTATATGAGCATACTCAATTCCAATATTCCCGGTATATAGAATGTATAACCTTTCCAATATTTGTCTTAGTGTCCCGTTTTCTAATCCAATCTCCTTTCCGGCTACAAATACAGTATCCATATCCACATCAGTAAGATCATAATCATCGAGATCGAGATGTGGTGCTCGGTCTTTTCTTTTACGTATCGGATTGGTATTCGCTAATAAGTGTCCTCTAGTTCTGAATCCGTGAATCAAAGAAAGCACTCCAAATTCTTTGGTAACATTGTTACCACCAAGATAACTATCTGTACTCGCTTCACCTTCTGTACCTACGCCTGCAAACTCGAATCCTTCAAAAAATGTTCTCCATCCACTATCAACTCCATCTGGAGATTGCTGGAATTCCTTATACATCTGTTCTATAAATGAAGGATGTGCATTATATACGTATGAATAATCTTTCATGGAAATAATTGTTGTAACCTATTTATATCAAATACTGTGCTCAAATATTATCAGTTCTGACCTCTATAATATCCTAAAGTCACCTTAAGAATACTTGGATTTATTTAACCCCTAATAAAAGCCACACAAATATTAAATTAATTGTCTTCTTACAATAGTTTATTGTAATTATTGTTGGTCAAAAAGTGTAAATTTTGACCACTTTTACATTAATAAGTCCATTTAGCCAATATATATTCAGAATAGGGATCTCGATAGCGTCTAATCTATATACTTTTAGGTGAAATATTATATTGATAAAGATGCAGAATACTGGTCTTCATCCAATATCCAAGTTATAATTAAAGATACATAACTTACCGATTCCAGCTGCTTGATATATTATAATTAAATTAATATGTTTAAGAGTTAATATTTTATGCAAATCCTCTATCACAATTCATAAAAATATATTACTTTTGCACTCCAATATTAAAATATACATTATGGCACATCATAAGTCAGCATTAAAGAGAATCAGACAAGACGCTAGAATCCGTCTTAGAAATAGATATTATAAGAAGTCTGCAAGAACAGCAATTGCAAAATTAAGAGCAATGACTGATTCAAAAGATGCAGCTACTTTCTTACCGAAAGTTATTTCTATGATCGATAAAATCGCTAAAAGAAATACATGGCATAACAATAAGGCTTCTAACTTGAAGTCTAAGTTGATGAAGCATGTTGCTTCTTTAGCATAAGATATAAAAGGAAATTCAATTCCAATGAGGTGTGTTGCTTAACTGTAGCACACCTCTTTTTTGCGTGTGGTGGGTTGAAATGAAATAGTATACCTAATTGAATTCCTATTGAATAGACCGTTTTCTATTCCTTCTTTTAATGTATCGTAAAGCTCTTGCTCCCTGTTTAAAGAGCTACCTATCCGCTTTCTAACTCTCCCCTTCCCTTTTTACCTGCCTAATTATCAATCTCAATCCTTTATCAGAATTAAAATAACTCCAACTCCAATTTATGAAAACGATGAGCCTATTTCTAAAGTCAACAAGCAACATTAGATGCAAGAACATCCAAATTACCCAAGCAAAAATGCCAGAAAACTTATAAAAAGATAAATCAACAACTGCCTTGTTCTTACCTATGGTTGCCATTGTCCCCCTATCTTTATATTTGAAAGGTTGCACTTCTTTGCCCTTTGCCAGCAGATTAAAGTTCTTTCCTAAGTGATGGCCTTGCTGACCAGCTACAGAAGCAAGCATGGGATGACCATTCTCATTTTCTTCTGATTCTATGCACGCAACATCTCCTATTGAAAAAACATTATCACCATATCCTATCACTTTATTAAACTCATCCGTTTTGATACGATTGTGCTTGTTAAGAGTATCCTCTAAATTTTCTATAGGATCACCTTTTACACCGGCAGACCACACTAAGGTCTTTGTCTCAAAGTTTTTATTGTTCGTAGTAACAAGGTCTCCATCATAATCCTTTACAATAGTATCTAACCACACGTTTATCCCAAGTTCCTTCAAGAATTTGTAAGATTTTGTTGATGCATTTTCACTCATATTATTGAGTATGCGATTTGATGCTTCCACAATATGAATTTGCATCTGATTTAAATCTAAATCCGGATAATCCTTTTGTAATATATTCTTCTTTAATTCTGCCAATGCGCCAGCCAACTCTACGCCTGTAGCTCCGCCTCCAACAATTACAAAATTCATATACTTTAGCCTGTCTTCAATTCTAGAAAGTGTCAGGGCTTTTTCAAAATTTTGAATAACTACACTTCTTAGGTCTAATGATTCCCGAAGACTTTTCATTGTAAAGCCGTACTTCTCAATGTTTTCTAAACCGAAGAAATTAGTCGTAGCTCCAGTTGCGACAACTAAATAGTCATAATCTACATCTCCAATACTAGTTGATATTCGTTTAGTCTCAGTGTCTAGATTTTGAACTTCCGCCATTCTAAAGTGAAAATGCTTTTTTCCTTTAAAAACTTTCCGAATCGGGTAAACAATAGAATCTGGTTCTAGTCCAGAACTAGCTACCTGGTACATCAATGGCTGAAATGTGTGATAGTTATTTTTATCAATAAGAACAATTTGGTAGTGCTTAGTATTGATTTTCTTAACCAACTTCAGACCTGCGAAACCACAACCTACGATTACGATTCTAGGCAAATCAATATTGGGAATATTCAAATTGCTGGTATTCATGGAACCTTTCAAGTCGCTAATGTCGATTTCAAGTGCAGCGCTAATTAAGCGCAATGTTTTTCCTCTTGGTACACTTTCACTGTGCTCAATCCGCTGAATAGTCCTGATATTAATTTGGGCTTGTTCCGCCAAATCTTCTTGAGATAGTCCTTTGGCAATTCGTGCGTCGCTTATTCTTTTTGCAATTGAATTCATATTTCCATTTTAATTTTTGAAGCTCTTGCCTAGGGAAAAGTAACGATATTTCATTAAACATTGCCTTTAATATGACTGACTTATTTACGTCAATTCGTTTGTCAAGAAATGTCAGATAATACAATGGAACTATTTAATCACATAAATTACTGATAACCATAAACTAAGGCGTCGTATCAAATTCGAACATCATATTATATTAAGATTCTTTTTGCAATGAGTTTTCGGAGATCATTAGAATTTCCAAGGTTATTTTGTCAGTCACATCATTGAATTTTGTTACTCCCAAAACTCCATTCCTACCATCTTTAAAACCTAGCAGTGTATAGCTGCATCTATTAGGTTTTAGTGTAATTTATACTATCTAGAATTTGTTACAGGTATAAAGCGAGTACCTATTATCAAAATAAGGCAATCAAGTATACTCTTTTAGAATTCAAAAGACGTTATTTGTATTGCTATTAACCTGTATGAATTATAAATTAGTGTGTTCATTTTTTGTACACTATTTTAGATTGAATATGTATAGCTATAATTTTATTTAGACCTAACCAAAATAAAACAATTTGAATTTATTTTCTCTTACTATTGCATTGCTCCTAATTACAAGTTTTGTTGCAGCACAAACAACTTCAATTCCAGATAATGCCTTCGAGAACTATTTAGAAACACATAATTCTTTAGGCGCTAGTGTTCGTCTAGGTGACCCAACAAGTATGGGTAACGGTATAGCAAACGATGGTTTAGTTTCAACCTCAAAAATCGCTTCGGCTAGAACGTTAAACTTATCAAACTTAAACATATTAAATACATCAGGGTTAAGGAATTTCATAATGCTTGAAAACCTAGAGATTAGTTATACGCCTTTTATTAGCATAGATGTATCTAATAATATCAACCTTAAAAATCTATTTGCCAACAATACAAGGCTCTCTTCTCTTTACTTAGGTAGAAATACTGCACTTGCTGATCTGCAAATAACCAATAATAAGGATTTAGCTAAGTTAATAGTTAGTAACACAGCCTTAAAAAAGCTAGATCTTCATTCGAATCCGGCATTAGCTACGCTGATATTAAATAATAACCTCCTATTGTATACTTTGAATGTTAATAATAACTCCTTGCTTTCAGTACTAGATATAAGCACAAATACTGCAATTTTTGATCTGTGGATAACTGATAATAGAAATCTTACAAGTATCAACCTTAGCGGAAATGCGGTACTTACTAGGTTGGGTGTAAGCGGTAATCCTTCACTTAAATCCTTAGATCTTAGTACTAATATACAGTTAACTGATCTTAATCTGCATACGAATGCTGGGCTTACCAACTTAGATGTGAGTAACACCATTATTACCAATCTTAAATTAGATAAAAGTACTGCAATTACAGATTTAGCAATTAGTAATACCGTTTTCACTAAGTTAGATCTATATGCGAATACAGCTTTAACAAGTCTAAGAGCTAACAATACGGCACTCACAAGACTTGAGCTTCGTTCGAATACAGCATTGGCAGCTATAGCATTAACGAATAATACAGCATTGTCTTCTTTGGATGTAGAAAACACCTTGCTTTCAGTGCTAGATGTAAGTACAAATACTGGAATTACTGATCTGCTGATAACAAATAATAAAAATCTTGCCAATATAGACGTTAGTGGAAATGCGACACTTGCCAATTTAAATATAAACGCTAATCCTGTGCTTAAAGCCTTAAATCTTAGCAATAATAAAATGTTAACTGACCTTAATCTAAACACTAATGTAGGTCTTACCTATTTAGATGTGAGTAACACCATTATTAGGAATCTTACTATAGGTACAAATACTGCAATTAAAGATTTAACAATTAGTAATACCATTTTTACTAAATTAAAATTAGACTCGAATACTGCTTTAGCTGCGCTAACAGCTAACAATACTGCACTCACAGAGCTTGAGCTTAGTTCGAATACAGCATTGGCTACTATGGTATTAACTAATAATGCAGCATTGTCTTCTTTGAGTGTTAATAACACCTCGCTTTCAATACTAGGTGTAAGCACAAACACTGCAATTACTGATCTGTTTATAAATAAGAATAGAAACCTTGCTAGTATAGATATTAGAGGAAATGTGACACTTATCAATTTAGGCATAAACTCTAATCCTACACTTAAAACCTTAGATCTTAGTAATAATATACTGCTTAACTCTAGTCTTAAATTAGAAAATAATGCTGGGCTTACCAATTTAGATGTGAGCAATACTAGTATTACGGATCTTAATATAGCCACAAATACTGCAATTACAGATTTAACAATTAGTAACACCGCTTTTACTAAGTTAGATTTGATTGAGAATAAAGCTTTAGTGAAGCTAACAGCTAACAATACTGCCTTAACAAACCTTGAGCTTTATTCGAATCCAGCATTGGCTACTATGGTATTAACTAATAATGCAGCGTTGTCTTCTTTGAGTGTTAATAACACCTCGCTTTCAACGCTAGATGTTAGTGGAAATGTGGCACTTGACAATTTAACTGTAGGTGGTAATCCTTTACTTACAACCTTAGATCTTAGTAATAATATACTGCTATCTAATCTTGATCTAGATGATAATGCTGGTCTTACAACATTAGATGTGAGTAACACCAGTATCCCTGGACTTAATATAGATAACAATAGGGCACTTACAGATTTAACAATAAGTAATACCACTTTTACTAAGTTAGATTTAAGGAATTATACCGCTTTAGTAAATCTAACAGCTAACAATACGGCACTTACAGCTCTTGAGCTTAATTCGAATCCGGCATTGGCTACTATAGTATTAACCAATAATGCAGCGTTGTCTTCTTTGTTTGTTGATAACACCTTGCTTTCAGCGCTAGATGTAAGCACAAATGTGGCACTTACCAATTTAGGTATAAGCGATAATCATTTACTTGCAGCCTTAGGTCTTAGTAATAATACACTACTAACGGATCTTAATCTAGAAAATAATGCAGGGCTCACCAATTTAGATGTGAGTAACACCAGTATCCCTAGACTTGATATAGATAACAATAGGGCACTTACAGATTTAACAATAAGTAATACCACTTTTAC